>ERZ1066127.212-NODE-212-length-37489-cov-12.341855_pt1 | contig 37489 bp, 38 predicted proteins | sample MGYA00382774_ERZ1066127 | MGnify/ENA primary metagenome ERZ1066127 (study PRJEB33369, sample SAMEA5778357) | biofilm metagenome | biome: Industrial cooling water; feature: Water cooling tower basin; material: Biofilm | place: United Arab Emirates | collected...
TTATTCAAATGGCGTTGGCCGCCCGTTTTTTGCATTCGAAGACGATAACAATACCAACCAAGTACGTTTGGGACTACTTAGCAATTGGATGATGCGCGTGGGATCCGGCAAGATCGAATTCAGAAATATGTACACCCGCATTGGCTCAAACATTACGACATTCCGAACTGGCCAGGATATCGATAAAGGGCAGGATGTGCAGAACGGTTCGTTCCGGTACATCGGCCGTGCGATTTACACCGGTCAAGTGGAGGGTGAACATAAATTCAATGATGATCGGGTATCGGTCAACTGGCTGGTAGGATACACTAACGCAAACCGAAATGAACCCGATTGGAAGCGTTACAGCTACCGGAGAAACACAGGCTCGGAAGCGCCATTCGAGTTGTTTGTGCCTACTAACGCGGCTAACCCGGCTAACGCAGCCCGTTTTTACCAGGATTTGACTGAGTTTAATATCACCAATAGGCTTGATATCGGCATCAAACTTGGTGAGGCTAATGATAGAGAGGCGTTTGAACTGAAGACCGGCTACTGGGCTGAATATAAGGATCGAAACTTTGCTGCAAGGCAAATCGGATTTGTACAGCGCGGGTTTGTCCCTAATACGATCTTCCAGCAATCCATCGATCAGGTTTTTGTACCGGAGAACATTGACGTTAATAACGGTTTCTCTGTAGCTGAAAACACCAACATTACCGATTCGTATGACGCTAATAATTTGTTGGTAGCCGGTTATGCCATGGCCACGCTTCCAGTGTCTGAAAAATTCAGAATTGTACCCGGTGTTCGTGTTGAGTACAACGACATCAATCTCAAAACAGCCCCCGGTGTTGGCGGTGCAACTGTAGATTATCCGCTCACCTCAATCTTACCTTTTTTGAACGTGTCGTATAACATCAATACCACACAGTTGGTGCGTTTGGCTTACAGCAAAACGGTTAACCGGCCCGAGTTCCGCGAATTAGCGCCTTTTTCGTTTTATGATTTCGATGCACAAGCTGATATTGTGGGCAATTCAGATTTGAAGGTAGCCGATATTCACAATGTGGACCTCCGCTACGAATACTACCCCACGCCTTCAGATTTTATTTCGGCCGGAGTTTTCTACAAACATTTCACCAATCCGATTGAGACCCGAATTGTAACGGGAGCAAACAACCCCATCCAGTTTTTCCAGAATGCGGCCATGGCCCAAACAGCCGGTGTGGAGGTTGAAGTTCGAAAAGCAGTGGCTTATACCTCAAGTTCAGCCTTCTTAAACGACTTGTCTGTAATTTTCAATGCCGCTGCCATTTGGAGCGAAATTGATTTAGGCGATCAAGTCACCTTAACTGAAGCGGCTAAGCGTCCGATGCAGGGACAGTCGCCTTACATTATCAATGCAGGCCTTTACTACCAGAATGACAAGAGTGGATGGCAGGTAAGCACTCAATACAACGTTTTTGGTAAGCGTATCGCCTTCGTGGGCGATCGCGAATTCCCGACTCAGTGGGAAATGCCCCGCCATGTAATTGATCTCACCATTGCAAAGCGTTTGACTGAGAAAACTGAATTACGCCTTGGTATTAGTGATTTACTCAATGCCGAAGCCTATTTCCGTGAGGATGCAAACCTCGATAACAGCGTGACCAGTCCTGACTCAGATCGCACAATCAGGAGCACGCGGTTTGGACAATATGTTACTTTAGGCATCGCCCTGCGGCTGTAAAGTTGCCAACGTAACGATTTGCTAACACTGAATTAATCTTTCACTGAAGTGGTCCGCCTACTTTTGAGGCGTAAAAAATAACTACGCTATGAACATAAAACTGCTGGGTAGACTTTTCAGTCTCTTCTTGTCCGTTATGCTGGTAACGGCTCTGTCTTCTTGTGATAACAGTGACGATCCGGAACCTCCCGCGGATGATTCCAAATTTGATCTGACGATCGAAGGTAACATCACAGCGAATACCACGTTGGATGCGACTAAGCGGTACTTACTTAAGGGAAAGGTGTATGTTCAGAGTGGCGCAACCCTTACAATTCCTGCCGGCACCAAGGTGTTTGGAGATAAAGCAACCCAAGGAACGCTGGTGATCAACCGCGGAGGCAAGATTGATGCCCGGGGCACCGCTAGCAACCCGATTATCATGACTTCTTCGGCAGATCAAGGATTCCGCAATCGTGGTGACTGGGGTGGCGTAGTCATTTGCGGCCGCGCGTACACGAACGGCAATGCAAACTCTGCTATTGAAGGTATCACAGCTTCAGGAAACGATAATGGCACCTACGGTCATGGAACCAATGCACCGGTTGAGGATGATAATTCGGGCACCATGGAGTTTGTTCGGATCGAGTTTGCGGGTATTCCCCTTTCTCAGGATAACGAATTGAACAGCTTAACTATGGGCTCAGTAGGTTCAGGCACTAAGATAGAGCACATCCAGGTTTCTTACGCAAACGATGATGCTTACGAGTGGTTTGGCGGCACCGTCAATCACAAATACCTAATTGCTCAATATACGCTTGACGATGATTTTGATACGGACCGCGGTTATATTGGCAAGGTACAGTTCGGGCTGATCGTGAGAGATCCCCTCCAGGCTGACTTTTCGGGCTCACGCGCATTTGAGACCTCCAGCAATAACACTGCTGATGTTGCGCTTTTGCCGGATGTGCCCGGTGGCTTCGCTAAACGTCATTCCGCTCCTGAGTTTTCAAACATCACTGTACTTGGTCCGCGTTTGTTCCGCGCGGTAAACCAAATTAACGGCTTCTACCAGGCTGCTTTGGAAATCAATACGTCTTCCAACACCAAAGTATATAACTCAATTATTACCGGGTTTACGACCGGTGTGCGCTGGAACGCCTCGGGTGCAAATGCTGTTGTGGACGATAACATTATCATTGGCCACGGGACACTAACGGCTGTTTCGGGCGGATCAGCAGTGCCCCCCAACTTTGCAACTGATAACAATACCACAGCGCTGCTCACGGATGTTTTTGGCGCCTTCACGGCTAAGAGTCCCTCCGATGCGGCTTCGAACAATGTATATACTTTGAATGGCCTTGGTCTCAGTCCCTTTCAAGTAACCGGCAGCCCGGGATTAACCGGCTTTGTCAGCCCAGGAAGCGGTTTTGAAACGGTGACCTACCGCGGGGCATTTGGTACCGCAGCAGACGCAGCTTGGTCCTATACGGCCGGGTGGATCAACTACGATCCAATTAACGCAGTGTATTAATTGGCTTTTTTTGGAATCCTAAAAAGCCTGCGAGTAATCGCAGGCTTTTTCATTAACTTCAAATCTCAAGTCACAGAACTTACGATGCGTAGCCTAATCCTTTTGATCTTCTTTTTTGCTTCCTGCTCTTCAAATTTCGATGCAAAAGAGGTACTTACATCGGCAGAATATGAAAAGCGCCTGATGCAAGTGGCGCCCTTTGTTATAAAAAAGCCTGACCACATCCAATACGAACAGCGGACCCAGCCTGAGAACAAGCCATTCTATGAGAATTTTATTCAGCTGACCAGCGCATCGTTAAAGTTTTACCAACGCACGGATACCGCCCACTTTTTTTTCTTCGAGCACCGCGACCTTTCTTCACTTTACGAGCATTACCGGGGGCTTGGTGGTTATTTTCTGTGCAACGAGAAGGACAGCCTCGTGTTTATTAATTTGCTTTACCACACGCCACGGCTGACGCGCGAAGAAATGAATACCCGGTCGAATCAGTTGTTTGAGGAGATGGTCACCAAAGGAAATGTAAAAAAGTACCTGGGGAACCGGAACTATATAGATGTGCCAAACGATGATTTTTACTACAATACGCGGCAGATGCGTTGGGACTATACGCCAAACTCTTCTTGGCGATTTTTGGAAGACGTTAAGAACCAGAGGCCAGAAGTGGCCAATTGATTTTCTGTTGGGAACTTTGAACGCGTCTAAAGGCGTTCAACTAAGGCTTGCAACATGGGATAGGAAAATTCTTGGTTGGCAAAGGCGGATTAGTGATCTTTGACAAAGGAGATTACATGAAGTATCGGTTTTTCATTCTTGTCTGTTTTATTCAGTGCACCGAAGGAAAAAAGCAAGACCCCTTCGATCCTGCGGCATACCTGACGATGGAGAAGCAAAACGAAATAAAGGAATGGGCGGTTCGGCACATTGAAAAGCCACCTGTGATACCTCCCGATCAGCGGTTTGATCCAAAATACGATTCATTTTATCGCACGTTGGCGGGCCAATACCGTTTGGATGGTTATCAAAAGCATCAAGATGATGAGTATTTTTTGGTCAGCAAGCCGGCCACAGGGGAACCATTCAAACGGGTTGCCACATGCGGTAGAATGCATTTGGTTGGTCAGTCGATGAAGCGTTACCGGGAGTTTTTCAGGACCAAAAAACTGACGGAAGCGGAATTGGGTAGCCAGGCACCGCTGCTTTTTGAGTTGGTTGTTTTGGGAGGTGCAATAGGAGAGAACCAATATCCAAGCATTTTGGACTACCCGAACAGCATTACCTACTTCGACACCACCGTTCGTGCCTGGAGAAGGAAGTCGGTGGATGCTAATTAACCTTCCGCTGCCGCTCTTTGTGTGAGTTGAGCACTTCCTTGATTCGTGTAGACGCCTGTGCCACGGAGTCCTGCGACTTTTTGTTGTTTTCGAGTCGTACTTTCAAAGCGGCATTCTCGAGTTTGTTGTTCTCCAGCGATCTCTCCAGCGCCAGGCGTTCCTGATCGTTGTTATTCAGGCGTAGGGTGAGATCCTTGTTTTGCCCCACGAGTCGCTGCTGCTGTTTTTCCGTGGCATCCAGCGCACGCTGGGCTTCGTCAATTTGCACCTGGATTTTGTCGCGATAATACTTAACACCAAATCGATAAGCCACTTTTTCAAGCTCCTTCAACACGGCATTAACATCGCTTTCGTTCCACTCGGCATCTTTCAGGCCAATCCAGGCCGTGGCTTTTTGGTCGTTTCCCTCGGCTTTCACGTATAATATTCCTTTGGTGTACGAAGTACCATTTAAAACCACTTCGGTTATGCTGGTATAGTCACCTCCGCTGCGATTCTTCCCCAATTCCTTTACAAATTTTCCCCAGGCTGAGGCAATGTCATCTTTTTTGCCCTCGAGGGTCACGCCAAAACCGCGTGCTTCTTCACCTTTGATCCGCATCGTTTGGGCAGTAGATGTAACGGTCTGCGCCTGACCCAGGCGGAGTCCGGAAAAAATTACAACGAGCAATCCAACTTTCAGGCTCATGGTCTTGTTACTTTAATGCATCAAAACTACGACTTAATGGCAAAACGAGTGCTTATTACCGGTGGCAGTGGCTTGGTTGGCTCACGGCTCACCGAACTACTTCAGCAAAAAGGCTACCAGATTTGCCACCTGGGCCGCACCGCACGCGAGTTGCCTGTAAAAACCTACTCGTGGGACCTTGTGCGCAACACCTTTGACCCGGATGCCTTTACGCATACTGACTTTATCGTTCACCTGGCGGGAGCCGGAGTAGCTGACCAACGATGGACGCCCTCGCGGAAAAAGGAAATCCTGGATAGCCGGGTACTCTCCACCCGCTTGCTGGCGCGAGCCCTTAAGGAAGTGCCAAACCAGGTGCAGGCCGTAGCCAGTGCATCTGCGGTGGGCTACTATGGTTTCGCACCGGGCGCTGAGTGGTTCACCGAAGAGAGCGGCCCCGGAACCGATTTTTTAGCCAATGTGACCCGCGCCTGGGAAGACGAAGTGCAAAAAATAGCCCAACCCGTGTCCCGGTTGCGTATTGGAATCGTATTAAGCAAGGACGGAGGTGCACTACCACAATTGATGCGCCCGGTGAAGTGGGGTGTTGGTGCACCGCTGGCATCCGGCCAGCAGTATATGAGTTGGATTCATATCGATGATCTCTGCGCCATGTTCATTCATGCCTTGGAGCACCGGCTAACAGGAGCCTACAATGCTGTGGGTCCTAACCCGGTAACCAATCGGGAAATGACCCACGCCATTGCCCGAGAGTTGAAACGGCCGCTTTGGTTGCCCGCGGTGCCAGCCTTTGTACTTAAAGCCATGCTGGGTGAGATGGCTAACATGGTTGTTTTCGGCAACCGGGTTTCAAATGAAAAGATCGTCAAAACGGGCTTTACCTATCAGTTTGCCACGCTGGAGAGTGCCCTTCACCCGTTGCTTGCCGGCAAATGATTTTAGATTTACTACTTTCGAAGTTTGTTGGTCAGATCAATCGCAATGTATGAACAATAGCAAGGGAAAGAATTTACAGGAAGCGCTGGAAGAGGAGCACCGCATCCGCAACGCGTTTAAGGATAAGGATTGGGCCGAAATCAAGAGCGCAGACTCATGGGTGATTTTTAAAGTCATGAGCGAGTTTGTGGAGGGCTTTGAGAAACTCGCGAAGATTGGCCCCTGTGTGACCATATTTGGTTCGGCCCGCACAAAACCCGATCACCCCTACTACATCCAGGCCGAGGAGATTGCGTATCAGTTGGTACAACATGGTTACGGTGTGATCACCGGAGGCGGACCAGGCATTATGGAGGCTGGCAACAAAGGGGCGAACCGGGCGGGCGGAAAATCCGTTGGCCTTAACATCTTTCTGCCCTTTGAACAAAAAGGCAACATCTACATCGATCCCGACAAACTGATCACGTTCGACTACTTTTTTGTTCGCAAGGTGATGTTTGTCAAATACTCCCAGGGTTTTATTGTGATGCCCGGTGGGTTTGGCACGTTGGATGAATTAAGTGAGGCCCTTACCCTGATTCAGACGAAAAAGATCGGACGCTTTCCCATTGTGCTGGTGGGTAAGGAATTCTGGGCCGATATGGTGGAGTGGATTAAGAAAGTACTCGTGAACGAAAAAATGATCAGTCCGGAAGATCTTGACTTATTTACCATTGTCGACAAGCCTGAGGATGCCGTCAAGGTCATTGACGACTTCTATTCGAAGTACCTGTTGTCGCCTAACTTTTAGGGTATTTTGCGTCCGATACATTTTTCAACTTATAATACCGCACATGGAACACCATTACTATAATCCGGAGGATTTGAAAAAATTCGGCTCCATTGCCGAGTGGGAGGGTAACCTGGCAAAGAAGTTCTTTGATTGGTATGGCGATGTGTTCAAAGAAGGTGATTTGACCGCGCGGGAAAAATCATTGATTGCCTTGGCGGTAGCGCATACCGTGCAATGCCCATACTGTATTGACGCGTACACGCAGGATTCGCTGGAAAAAGGAGCTACTGAAAAGGCCATGATGGAGGCCATTCACGTGGCAGCCGCCATCCGCGGAGGGGCATCGCTGGTGCACGGAGTCATGATGATGAACAAAGCGAAGAAGCTTTCGATGTAGGATCACACGTGCGTCTTCCATGATTAAAAGCCTTCACGCCCGCCATCACCAACTGGCTGATCAGCAGCGCCAGCGCGAGATTCTCGAAAATGGAATCTTTCGCGAAGGCCGATTGCCGAAATTCGAAAGAAAGATCGCAGAGGCCGGACATCCAGCGCTCATGCCCGGTGAACTGGAAATCGTTCAGGTGAATGTTGGCTACATGTGCAACCAGGTGTGCAAGCATTGCCATGTCGATGCCGGGCCTGATCGGCAGGAGATCATGAGCCGGGAAACGATGGAGCTTTGCCTGAATGCCCTGGCGAAGAACAAAATCCGGACGCTCGACATCACCGGGGGTGCACCGGAAATGAATCCGCACTTCCGCTGGTTTGTGGAAGAGGCTCATCGAATCGGTGTGTCGGAAATCATTGTCCGCTCCAACCTCACCATTATTGTGGCCAATCCGCGCTATCACGATTTACCGGCCTTTTTCAAAAAGCATGGTGTTAGGGTGTGCTCATCCCTTCCGTTTTATAATGCAGGAAAAACGGACCGCCAACGCGGTGAGGGCGTTTTTGCCGATTCGATCCGGGCACTCAATATGTTAAATGACGTGGGCTATGGACGGCCGGGCAGTGGGCTCGTACTCGACCTGGTGTACAACCCCGTGGGCGCTTTTCTGCCGGGCGATCAGAGGCAACTGGAGCGAGATTTCAAACTCGAATTGAAATCACATTTTGATATCGACTTTAACAACCTGTTCACCATCACCAATATTCCAATCAGTCGTTTTTTGGATTTTCTGCTGGAATCCGGCAACTATGACGACTACATGGAAAAACTGGTGAACGCGTTTAATCCCGCGGCTGTGCCGGGTGTCATGTGCCGCAACACCATCTCCATCGACTGGCTGGGAAACCTGTACGATTGCGACTTTAATCAGATGCTCGGCCTTGGTATCGATGCCCGCGTGAAGGGCCACGTGCGCGATTTTGATTCTGTCGAATTGAAGTCGCGCAAGATTACGGTGAGTCAGCACTGCTTTGCCTGCACGGCCGGGGCAGGTTCCAGCTGTCAGGGTGCAACTGCGTGAGCTTTTTATTCGTGTAAGCCGTAGACTAATTCCATTACCTTTCGGGTATGACATTACAACATATACATGAGGCTACTGAGTTCGTTCGCAAGCGGGGCATCACCGAGCCGCAGGTGGGGGTCATCCTCGGTACTGGCTTGGGTAACTTGTTTGTGAAAGAAATCCAGAATCCGATCACGATTAATTATAATTCGATTCCCCATTTCCCCATCTCAACGGTGGAGTTCCACAAAGGGCAGTTGATTTACGGAGACGTGCGGGGCAAAAAGGTGTTGGCCATGCAGGGCCGATTTCATTTTTATGAAGGGTACTCGCTTCAGCAAATTACCCTGCCGGTGCGCGTGATGAATCTCCTGGGAGTGGAGCGCCTGTTGATTTCCAACGCTGCCGGAAACATGAATCACAATTGGCGCAAAGGGGAACTCATGGTCATTGACGACCATATCAATTTATTGCCAGATAATCCCTTGCGCGGCCCCAATCATGAGTTATTCGGTCCGCGTTTCCCCGACATGAGCCAGCCGTATGCAAAGGAGTTAAACACCCTGTTGAAAAGTATTGCGGCCGAGCGCGGGATCAAACTCAACGAAGGCGTATATGTGGCGGTGATGGGACCTAATCTGGAAACCCGGGCCGAGTATCGATTCCTTCAGCGCATTGGCGCAGATGCCGTAGGCATGAGCACCGTGCCGGAGGTCATCGTGGCCAATCATATGGGCATGCCCTGTTGTGCTATTTCCGTATTGACGGACGATTGCGACCCGGATAATCTCAAACCGGTAAACATTGACGAAATCATTGCCATAGCCGGTCGTTCGGAGAAAGACCTTACCGCACTTTACGTGGAGTTGATCGCGCGATTGTAGCGCAGAAAAACCAATGGCCGCCCGCAGGCAGCCATCGGTGCGAGGTAAGCCGATTAACGTTGATCAGCCCTGATTGTCGCGTTTCGCCCGTTTTTCGGCACGCTTTTCTTTCAGGGTTTTCTGGGGCTTTTTCTTCTCCTCTTTTTTCTGATCTCTGCCTTTTGACATAACAATTTGCGGTTAATGCTTTCGAAAGTTAATGGTCGGCAGGCAAATCGTCAAACCGGCATGCAACCCACGCAGCCGGATTTGCGTCTAACCGAAAAAACCTTCCCATGAAACAGTGTGTACTGATTCTCCTGTTGATGCCAACCCTCGTTTTGGCTCAAAATGACAATGGCCGCGACTACCATTTGGATAAGGAATTCGATGTAAACCTCGGAGGCCAGGTTCGCCTGCGTTGCTCCGATGCCGATGTGGTGGTGGTGGGCTCCAGCCGGAGCACCGCGCACGTCAAAATTGACCGCACGGTCACTACCCGGGGTTGGGTTTGGGGTGACGAGACTTTCTCAGTCGACATTTCCAATGAAGACGGTAACCTGGATATCCGTGAGCGTGCTAACGGCACCGTTTCTATGGCTTTCGGCTCCTATCACGAGCGTTACACCATATTGTTGGAACTGCCCTTGGGGATGTCGCTAAGCGTGGATGGTGATGATGGGGATTATCAGATTTCATCACTACACGGTGCCATTCGACTCGATTTGGATGATGCCGATGTGGTGCTGGAGAAATGTCAGGGTAATTCGTTCTCGTTCCGGTTGGATGACGGAGACGTGCAGATGGACGAAGGCCGTGGCTCACTTACGGTGGATGGCGATGATGCCGACATCCGCATTCGCAACGCGCGCTTCGCTTCGATGGATGTCAACATCGATGACGGAGACTTTGTAGTGGAGACTTCTTTGGCTGATGCCGGTCGCTACAATATTGATCTGCAAGATGGATTGGTTTCGCTTACCGTTACATCGGGAGGTGGCCGTTTTGATATTCGCCATGACGATGCCCGGGTGGTAACCGAGGGCGCTTTCAGTGTAATTAACCGAACCGAAACACGCACCGAAGTGTCTACGACTAACGGCTCGGCCGAAGTGCGTATTCAGGCCGATGATGCGCGCGTAAAACTGGTTCGGATTTAAACGTCACAAATCAGAACCGATTCGCGCAGCGACTTCATGTTATCCCCGCGCGAAGGAATGAACTCCTGGGCCACAAAGCCTTTGAATCCGGTTGCCACAATGGCCCGCATAATCGCGGGGTAATGCAACTCCTGCGTTTCGTCAATCTCGTGACGGCCGGGAACTCCTCCCGTATGGAAGTGCGAGATGTAACGAATGTTTTTTGTGATGGTGGCAATGACATCACCTTCCATGATCTGCATGTGGTAGATGTCGTACAGCAACTTGAAGTTTTCGGAGCCGAGTTTCTCGCACAACTGAACACCCCATGCCGTATGATCGCACTGGTAATCCTTGTGATCAACCTTGCTGTTCAACAACTCCATGCTGACCGTCATGTTGTAGCGTGCAGCCACCTTGAGCACCGGTTCTAAACCCCGCGCGCAGTTTTCCAGGCCCTGGGCAGACGATAAACCCCTGGCATTTCCACTGAAGCAAATGACGTTGGTCAGGCCGGCATCGGCAGCTTTGGGTAAGTTGGCCGAGTAATCGTTCAGCAACTGGGCGTGGTCGGCCGGGTTGTTGAATCCACGTCCAAGCCCCCAATCGTTGGCATAGGCCATGGCACAGGTCAAACCATATTTGGCAGCCGTGCTCCATTGGCTGGCATTGAGCAAATCGATGGAGGTAATGCCCATCCCTTTGGCTTCCTCGCACAGTTTTTCCAACGGCATATCACTGTAGCACCATTGGCAAACACTGTGGCGGATGTTTCCTTTTAAAGATGCAGGGCCGTGGTGTGGATCGCGGGCGAGTGTGGGAAGGGCCATGGCTCCGGCCACACCGGTAGCCATTGTTTTCAACGCTTGCTTTCGGTTCATAAGTCTAAGTTAACAATTCCGAACGGAGGTATCTTCACTTCATTTCATCCCGGTACACCTTACCATCCTTCATTACCCACTTCACTTTTCTCAGTTGGCTGATGTTTTGCGTGGGGTCACCCTCTACCACCACCAGGTCCGCCAGAAATCCCTCGCGAACAAAACCAATTTCATTTTCGAGGTGCAGCATGCGGGCGTTCACCGAAGTGGCGGCTTTCAGAGCCTCGATCGGCTTCATGCCGTACTCCACCATCAGTTCCAACTCGTACACATTTTCTCCGTGCGGATACACCCCTACATCGCCACCCAATCCAATTTTTACTCCGGCTTCGTAAGCAATTTTGAAACTCTTTTTTTTCTGCGTTACCAGGCGGGGCTCTGGCGTTTTGCCTTTGTCCCACCCGCGGTAACGCTGAATGGATTCCACGGCACCCAGGGTCGGCATGAAGGTTACCCCTTTCTCTTTCATCAGTTGAGCTACTTCTTCATCCAGATAGTCGCCATGCTCAATGGTTTCGGCACCGGCCGTTATGGCCCGGATCATGGCTTCTTTGGATTTGGCATGGCAGACCAACACGCGACCACTGCTGCGCGTCACTTCGTTCACCAGCTTGAGCTCATCGAGGGTAAACGAGGGACGATCTTCGCCATAAATCCCCCACCGGTAGTCGGCATACACCTTTACGAAATCTGCGCCATTGCCGATTTGATCGCGCACGACTTTGATCAAACTATTGCCATCGGCCGGTTCGGCCCCCAGCATGATGGTCTGATCGTTGTCATATCCTTTTGGTCCGTACGATCCGGTTGATACGATGGCGCGGCCGGCTACCCACATGCGTGGTCCGGGAATGATACCTTCGTTGATCGCACGCTTGAGCGCGACATCGGCATAGCCGGCCCCTTCGGTGCCCAGATCACGCACGGTGGTGAAGCCGGCCATCAACGTGTTTTTGGCGTGCACGGTGGCCCGGGCGGTGCGGTAGGCATCCGATTCCTTCAGCACCTGGGTGTCCCAGTCGGTAATGTTGTAAGGATACAGAAACAGATGCGAGTGTCCTTCGATTAGCCCCGGTGTGAGGGTAGCATTGGTAAACGTAAGTGTGACGGCCTCTTTCGGAACTTTAATGTTCTCGCGCGGACCGGCTGCCATGATTTTGTTCCCTTGCACAAGCACCGCCCAGCGCGTGTGCATCGTTTCACCGTCAAAAACGCGATCGGGCAGGAGCAGATAAGAAGTCTGCGCGAGGCTGACATGTAGGCCCGCGCAAAAAAACAAAAGGGCTATCCGGGTTTTCATGAAAGAAATGTACCGGATAGCCCCGTGATTGCCAAGGCTTTTTACAGTGCCTTCAGCGCGGCATCATAATTCGGCTCCTGACCTACCTGGGGAACCAGTTCGGTGTGCTTTACTTTCCCCTGCCCATCGACTACCACAATGGCGCGGGCACACAGCCCTTTGAAGCCGCCATCGATGAATTCAACGCCATAGTTCCGGGAAAAACCTTCGCCTCGAAAGTCGGTGGCCGTTGTCACTTTATCGATGCCTTCGGCTCCGCAGAAGCGCTTCAGGGCAAACGGAAGATCTTTGGAAACGCAGACTACGGCCGTGTTTGCCAAACCCGCTGCCCGCTTGTTGAACTCGCGCACGGAGGTGGCGCACACATTGGTGTCCACACTGGGAAAGATATTCAGGACGACATTTTTGCCCGAAAAGTCTTTCAGGGAAATTTCCTTCATGTCGCTGGTGACGAGCTTGAAGTCGGGAGCTGAGGAGCCTACAGCCGGAAGTTCTCCGTTGGTGTTGACCGGGTTAGGGCCGAGCATTGTTTTTGCCATGATATTTCTCGTTTTGATTTAAGAACAATAGTTATCCGGAATAGTTTTTACCGGATACGATCGGAGTCGCGTACCACACGCTCATCTCTGCGAATGAAACGAATGGCCAACCAGTTGAAGGCCACTGCGCCAAAAATCACCCACAAGCTAATGCCATTTTTTCCGCCAAACTGATTCACCAGTTGATTGAAGAATACCACCATGCAAATCATGATGCCCGCCAACAACAGCGAGTTGAGCGTACCGAGTTTGATCTGTGTCATACGGTTATCAAAACGTCTGATCTCCAGGATGGCCACCGTTGCGGCAGCGGCCATTAGCATAGCGGTGATGGCGTACGGAAAATACGTAGTCGTGCGTGTGCCGTCCTGAATCACCGTATAGTGTAACGGGTAAAGTTGCCGCGAAACCCCGGTCGGGTCTTCACTCACCCAGATGGGGAGGAAAAAACTGACCAGCAGGCAGGCCACACAAAGCACCAGAAAAACGGTCTGTACACGTTGCCACATAATGGGTTACTTTTGCTGCAAAACTAACGAAACAACACCGTTTGTGCCCATGAGTTCTGCCTTGGTTCTCGACATTTTGCGAACGCCCATCGGCCGTTATGGGGGTTCGCTGGCCTCCGTTCGGCCAGATGACCTGCTGGCGCACGCGCTGCGCGAACTGATCAAACGCAATCCGGAAATTGCTCCGGAGTGGATTGAAGACGTGGTGGCCGGGGCGGCCAATCAAAGCGGTGAAGATAATCGCAATGTGGCGCGCATGGCCTTGCTCCTGGCGGGGTTACCCACGTCCATCGGGGGGGTCACCGTCAACCGATTGTGTGCGTCAGGGCTACAGGCGATAATGGATGCTTCGCACGGCATTATGACCGGTGGGGGTGATGTGTACCTGGCCGGTGGCGTAGAGAGCATGAGCCGGGCACCGTTTGTGATGGCGAAGGCGGAAGAACCCTTTGCTCGGAAAACGGAAATGTATGACACCACACTGGGATGGCGCTTTACTAATCCCGCGCTGGCGAAAATGTATCATCCTTTTTCAATGGGGGAAACAGCCGAGAATGTGGCCGACAAATGGAAAATCACGCGTGAAAACCAGGATGCTTTTGCCCTGCAATCGCAGCAGCGGTATGCCCAAGCCCATGCCGCCAACCGGTTTGCCGGTGAACTCATTTCTGTACCGGTGAAAAAGGGCAAAGACGTGGTGGCTTTTGAGAAAGATGAATACCCCCGTGAAACATCTTTGGAAAAACTGGCCGCGCTCAAGCCGGCATTCCGCGAAGGTGGCAGCGTAACGGCTGGCAATTCCTCTGGCCTTAATGATGGTGCGGCTGCCGCCCTGTTGGTGAGCGAGAGCATGGCGGGTAAATTGAAGAAACAGCCCATGGCACGCGTGTTGAGCATGGCGGTGGCCGGTGTTGATCCGGCCTATATGGGTGTGGGTCCGGTGCCGGCCGTGAAGAAGGCGCTTGCCCGCGCGAACCTTCGCGTAGCGGATATTGGGCTCGTGGAATTAAATGAGGCGTTCGCTTCGCAGGCTCTTGCCTGTATTCGTGATCTGGAGTTAGATCCTGAAAAAGTAAATGTCAACGGAGGGGCTATTGCGCTCGGCCACCCGCTCGGTTGCAGCGGGGTGAGAATTTCAGCCACCCTGTTGCACGAAATGCAGAAACAAAACGTGCGCTATGGCGTGGCTACGATGTGTATCGGGGTAGGGCAGGGAGCGGCAGTGGTTTATGAGAATATGAGAATATGAGAATATGAGAATTTGAGAATTTGAGAATTTGAGAAGTTGGGGAATTGAGATTTCGATAAATTGAGGTAATGAGAAGTAAGTCGTATGGCAGCTACTCAGAAATTTGAGGAGTTAATCGTTTGGCAACGGGCACATCAATTCGTTTTGTTGGTTTATCGTATTACGGCTGGGTTCCCAAAAGATGAACTTTATGGATTAACTTCTCAGTTCAGACGTGCAGCCGTTTCCATAGCGGCAAACATTGCCGAAGGCTATGTGAAACGGACAAAGCCAGAAAAGATCCGATTTTTGAACATATCGCAGGGATCGGTAGAGGAATGCCGATATTACATCATTCTTTCCAGGGATCTCAAGTTTACGACAGATGACGCCTTGGGTTCCCTTCTGGAGGAGGTGAGTAAATTGCTTAACTCCTACACACGGGCCATTAAGACATCCAACATCTGATTTGCGATTCACCAGACCCCTCAGCTTCTCAAATTCTCAAATTCCCAACTTCTCAAATGCGCTTCTTCTTCGAAATCAGTTACAACGGCACGCGGTACCACGGTTGGCAAAACCAGCGCAACGCAGTGGGTGTGCAACAACTGGTAGAGGAGGGGTTGAGCAAGATATTCCGCGAAAAGGTAGCCATTACCGGCAGTGGTCGTACCGACACAGGCGTGCATTGCGCCCAGCAATTTTTTCATGTTGACCTGGAAAAGGAATTTCAGCCCGAAAAATTGATTCAGCAACTTAACTCCTTTCTGCCGGCTGATATCGCCATTGGCGGAGTACGGCAGGTAAAACCCGATGCCCACGCGCGGTACGATGCCCGCGAACGCACCTACGAGTACCATCTGACCACACGCAAAAATCCGTTGCTGGTGGGCCGGGCTTTCTACTGTTTTAAACCCCTCGATTTTCAAATCATGAATCAGGGCGCTGAGTTGCTGTTGGGCGAACACGACTTTGAAAGCTTTAGCAAGGTAAAAACGGATGTAAATCACTTTATTTGCGACCTGAAGTCAGCACGCTGGAATCAAAAAGGCGATCTTTGGGTTTTTACCATAACCGCAAACCGATTTTTACGCGGCATGGTGAGAGCTGTCGTGGGAACATTGCTGGACGTGGGATCGGGAAAAATAACGGTGAATCAATTCAAGCAAATTATTGACGGGCGCGATCGCAAACTTGCCGGTATGAATGTTCCGGCCGAAGGCCTTTACCTCGTAAGCGTCAAATACCCAAAAGAGATATTCCTGAAGTAGGTGGAGAAAGAGAAAGTCAGTAGCGGTAATATTATCGACTGGTCGGTGCTCAGGCGCCTGATGCAGTTCGTAAAGCCCTATAAGGGTCGGTTCTACCTGCTGATTGGGCTTACCCTGGTCATCGGATTTCTCACACCCGTGCGTCCGTACCTGGTGCAGTACACCCTCGACCATCATGTGGCAGTGGGTGATTACTCCGGTATGGTCACCATTATCATCTGGCTTTTTGTTTTGTTAGTGGCACAAGCGGCAGCACAGTATGTGCACACCTATATATCCGGTCGCATCGGGCAGTACGTCATTCGCGACATACGCATCAAGCTCTATGAGCACATCATTAATCTCAAGCTGAAATTTTTCGACAAGACACCGATTGGCCGACTGGTAACGCGCACCGTCTCGGATGTAGAAACGCTGGCCGATGTCTTCAGCGAAGGATTGGCGGCTATGGCAGGAGATTTACTGCAGATTGTGGTGATTCTCGCCTTTATGTTCTATACCGATTGGCGATTGTCGCTGGTAAGCCTTTCCACTATTCCCTTCATGCTGCTGGCCACCTACATCTTCAAGGAAAAGATCAAGGTGGCGTTTAATGACGTACGAAACGCAGTCTCGAACCTGAACGCATTTGTGCAGGAACACATCACGGGCATGAGCGTGGTTCAGCTCTTCGGGTCGGAGAAACGGGAGTACACCCGCTTTCAGGAAATCAATAAGGAACACCGCGATGCCCATCTTCGGTCGGTTCTGTACTATTCAGTGTATTTCCCCGTGGCCGAGATTATTGCCGCCATGGGTATCGGTTTGCTGATGTGGTACGGAGCGCGCGGGGTCATCAATGCGGAGGAGACGGGTATTACGATCGGTTCGCTTACCGCCTTTATCATGTACATCCAGATGTTCTTCCGCCCCATTCGTATGATTGCAGACCGCTACAACACGTTGCAGATGGGTATTGTCAGCACCTCGCGCATCATCAACCTGCTTGACGATGAAGAGTATGCGGTCAAGAGTGGTACCCATGCACCGGCTTCAATTCAGGGCGAAGTGAAATTTGAGCATGTCTGGTTTGCCTACAATGAAGGGAATGATGTGCTGCGCGATGTGAACCTAGACATACGTCCGGGCGAAAAAATTGCGTTGGTGGGAGCCACGGGGGCCGGCAAGTCGTCTATCATTAACTTGTTAAACCGGTTTTACGACATCAACCGCGGCAGCATTCGGGTCGATGGCGTTGATGTGCGCGACTATGCGTTGGCCAGTTTACGCAGGCACATTGGTGTGGTGCTGCAAGACGTGTTTTTGTTTTCGGACTCCATTCGCCACAACATTACGTTAGGCAGCCCTGATGTTTCCGATGAGATGATCTGGCACGCTGCTGACCTGGTGGGCGCGCGCAAGTTTATTGAGCGTTTGCCGGGCGGGCTCGATTACAACGTGATGGAACGCGGAGCCACATTGTCTGTGGGGCAGCGGCAATTGATTTCATTCATTCGCGCGATGGTTTACGATCCGAAGATTCTGGTGTTGGATGAAGCCACCTCATCGGTTGATAGCGAAACGGAATCGATGATTCAGGAGGCCATTGACAAAATGATGAGCCACCGTACATCCATTGTGATTGCCCATCGCCTGTCGACCATCCAGAAGGCGGACAAGATTATTGTGATGGAAAAAGGCGAGATTCGCGAACGTGGTCGCCATGAGGAGTTATTGGAGGCCAACGGCCCCTATGCGCAGTTACACCGCATGCAGTTCAAAGAGCTGGCGTGACGTTCGCCAGCTGATTTCGGCAGGCTATCCCTTGCGACCTCTAAAAAAGCCTATATTTGCTCTAATGCGCATTTCGAAACTGGCCGTTTTCAGTGTCATTTTCATCCTCGTGGCACCTGATTTGGTGGCTCAAACCAAGAGCCCGGTCAGTACCGGCTATCGTGTTCCGAAGATGACGCGCAACAAAGCCCGGGTTGTTTGCCCGATTTTCCACGACAGTCAATATCCGTATCAGGGTATTGGATTCAAGTTGGGCGACCCCTTTGCCGTAACCTATAAGTTCTATGCTAACCCTAAGTGGGCGTTTGCGCTGGATGGTGGCAAAGCTGCCAGCGGGCTGTACAACAAGTATTATCGTGAGATTTTTCCCGAATACATCGACCAGAATTTTACTTTGGTTGGCGATGAAACCATCGACTACCTGACGCATAAAGCAACCCAGGACTGGCTGCTGGAAGCGAAGTTCTTGCGTCAGTGGGATGCCGAAGCGATTTCCAAAGGCCTTCAAGTTTATGTTGGCGCGGGTTGGCAATGGCGGAGCACCACATTGAAATACGATTACCTCTACACCCAAGACCCCAATAATCCTTTTTCCGAAACACGTTCGGGGACACTCATCGAAAAACGTTTTACCTACGGCCCGGTGGGCGTGTTGGGTTTTGAATATTCCTATTTTTCGATTCCAGCCTCCGCCTTTATTGAAATTGCCTGGTTCACCGATGTACTCGTTGACCCGGGGTACAGTCGCTTCCAGGGGGGGATCGGGCTTCGCTACGTGTTTTGATTATTCCGAGGATTCTTCCTGCGGCTCACCCTTCATCTGCCGCTCATACAAATCGGTATACAGGCCGTTAGCGGCCAGCAGCGATTCGTGATTGCCGGCTTCCGCCACGCGCCCATCCTCGAGCACCAGAATCTTATCCGCCATGCGGGCGGCTGACACCCGGTGGGTGATGATAATCGTTGTGCGACCCTTCATGATGGTGCGCAGACTGGACAAGATCGCATTTTCTGTTTTGGTATCTACGGCTGAAAGGGCATCGTCCAGAACCAAAATACGCGGCTCGCGCACCATCGCCCGTGCAATGGACACCCGCTGTTTTTGCCCGCCCGAAAGCGTGATGCCGCGTTCGCCCACGCGCGTTCCGAATCCCTGCGGAAATCCCATGATGTTCTGGTAAACATCTGCATCCTTGGCGGCTTGTATGATTTTTTCTTCCACCGGCTGGTCAAGGCCGAAGGCAATGTTGTTGTAAAGGGTATCGCTAAACAGAAACACATCCTGTGGCACATATCCCATTTGATTGCGCAGTGCCACCAGATCGTAGTCTTTCACCGATCGCCCGTCAATGCGAACTTCGCCTGTGGTGACATCGTATAACCGGGCCACCAGACTGCCAATGGTTGATTTTCCGGATCCCGTGGCCCCCACAATGGCCAGCGACTCGCCTGGCTCGAGCGCAAAACTCACATCGCGAACGGCCTGTATGCCGGTGTCGGGATAGGTGAATGACACATGATCAAACTCGATTTTGCCCTGAATCGGGTGAATTTCATTTTTTTCGGATACGAGATCGGATCGGGTCATCAAAAACTCATTGATCCTTTTTTGCGATACCTCGGCACGTTTCACCAGGCTGCTTGTCCAACCCAGCGAGGTTACCGGCCAGGTAAGCAGGTTCACGTAGATGACAAATTCGGCAATGTTTCCAAACGTGAGTGTGCCGTTGATGACTTCGCGGCTGCCGGCATAGATGGTGAGTATGGTGCTGATGCCGATAAGCCCCATGATGATGGGGAAGAACATCGCCTGCACACGCGTTAACTTCAGCGATTGTTTCTTATAGATGTCACTCTCCTGGGTGAATTTTTCCAGCGATTCATTTTCGCGCGTGAAAGACTTCAATACACGTATACCCGAGAAGGCTTCCTGTACAAAGGTGCTCAGCCGGCTTTGGCTTTTTTGAATTTCCTCAGCCCGTTGGTCAATAATGTTGTTGACATAAAAAATACTGATCGACAGAACAGGTAAGGGGATGAGGGCATACCACGTTAAGGTTGGGCTGATGGTAAACATCAGGGGAATGAGCATGACAAAAAGCGTTATCAACTGCAGCCCGTACATAATGGAAGGTCCCAGGTACATGCGCACACGCCCGACATCTTCGCTGATCCGGTTCATCAGGTCGCCCGTGTTATTACGCCTGTAGAAACTCATCGGCAACGTCTGGTAGTGTGCAAAGATTTCGTTTTTCAGGTCGTATTCGATCAGGCGGCTCATCACGATCAGGGTTTGCCGCACGAAATACAGAAACACCCCGCGCAGCAAGGCCATGAGCAAGATCAACAAGGCATATACGAGTATGCCGTTGGCAAATACATCAAAAAACTCCTTTTGCGAGGCGGTGCCCTGAAGCGATTGATAGGTCGTGGCATTGTCCACCACCAGATCGATTGAGTGCCGCACCATCTGTGCAGGATAGATCTGAAACAAGTTTGAAATGATGACGAACACGAGCCCCAGCACGAGATGCCACTTGTATTTTTTCAAGTATTTATTGAGGTAGGCCAGTTCCTTCATGAAATATAATTGGGGGCTGAATTAGTGGGGCGGAATATTCTTCTAAAAAATTAATGCAATCGATTTAACAAACTAAAAATGGCCTTTTTGGTAATTTTGTGCCCATCAAAGCCGGGTGCGGAAGCAGGCTGTAAAAGTAGAGAATACAACCTTAAAACAATCACCAAATGGAGATCAAAGAACTGGAACGTGTGCAAACGGGAGTTTTGGGAAAAGTGATGCAGATGGGTCACGAGCAGGTAGTATTTTGTTACGATGAGCATACCGGTCTGCGGGCCATGATTGCCATCCACAATACCACGCTGGGTCCGGCCCTGGGCGGAACCCGCATGTGGAACTACGCCACTGAGGAGGAAGCGCTGACCGATGTATTGCGCCTCTCGCGTGGCATGACGTTCAAAGCAGCTATCAGTGGTCTCAATCTGGGCGGTGGCAAAGCGGTAATCATGGGTGACGCGTCCAAACTGAAGACGGAAGCATTCATGCGCAGGTTTGGCAAGTTTGTGAACAGCCTGGGCGGCAAATACATTACGGCCGAAGATGTGAACATGAAAACCGCTGACATGGAGTTCATTTCCATGGAGACGAAGCATGTCACCGGCTTGCCCGAATCAATGGGTGGCGGGGGAGATCCATCACCCGTAACTGCATATGGCACGTACCTCGGCATGAAAGCCACCGCGAAAAAAGTTTTTGGTTCAGATTCCCTTGCCGGCAAGCGCGTGGGTGTGCAGGGTGTTGGGCAGGTGGGCATGCACCTGGTCGATCATTTGATTAAGGAGAACGCCAAGGTTTTCATTACCGATATCTCGGACGAGAAGGTAGATGCGGTTGCGGCCAAAACGGGAGCTATACCCGTGCCGATGGAAAAGATCTACAGCCTGGATATGGATATCTATGCGCCCTGCGCATTGGGTGCCACGCTGAACGATGAAACCATTCCGCAACTCAAGTGTGCTGTGGTGGCCGGAGCAGCGAATAATCAGTTAAAGGATGAAACCCGGCACGGCTACATGCTCATCGACCGCGGCATTACGTATGCACCGGACTTTCTCATTAATGCCGGAGGGTTGATCAACGTTTACAACGAATACGTGGGCAACTACAACCGGCAGCGGGCCTACGAGCAAGCCGAAAAAATCTACACGACCTGCCTGAACATTCTTAATCTGGCCAGTCGTGAGAAAATCAGTAGTCAGGAGGCCGCTATTCGCACGGCCGAAAACCGGATAACCGAAGTGGGCCGCGTGCGCATACCACGCTGAGCCATTTGGGCATAAGGGCGGAAGGATTATCGGCTTCGTTTGCCGGAAAACTTCCGCCTTCCATTTCCACCGCCTCTAAAGGCCGACTTCCTTTTTAACTCGGGTTGATAGGCCGGGCCTTCGCCCAGACTTTCGGGTAGTGCAACTTTGGGTACTTCCCGTTCAATTAGTTTTTCAATGTACGAGAACTTGCGTTGGTCTTCTTCATTCACGAATGTGATGGCGGTGCCCGTTGTTTCTGCGCGGGCGGTGCGGCCAATGCGGTGTACGTAGTCTTCGGGATCGGGCGGCACGTCCCAGTTGATCACCAGACTGATGCCTTCAACATCAATGCCCCGCGAGAGCACATCCGTGCCAATGAGCAACTTGATTTGCTTGTTCTTGAATGCCCGCATGAGTTCTTCGCGCTCGGCTTGCTCCAAATCACTGTGAAATGCCCGCGCAGGGAAATTACTCTTTGCAAAAGCCCGGTCGAGTTGTTTCACGGTTTCCTTGCGCGAGGCAAAGAGAATGGCGCTATTCCAGGGGTAGGTCTTCAGCACGTGCTTGAGCAATTCCGGCTTTTGCCGGTCGTAAACCACATACGCCTGTTGCAGCACCCCTGCGGCAGGCTTGGCCAGCGCCAGGGTAATCTCTTCCGGTTCGTGGAGTATTCGTTGAGCCAGTTGCCGGATTTTTGGCGGCATGGTGGCGCTAAACAACAGGGTTTGCCGTTGCTTCGGCAGATAACCGATGATCTTGAGAATATCCTCAAAGAAGCCCATGTCAAGCATGCGATCGGCTTCATCTAAAATGAGATGCTGGAGCCGGCTCAGGTCCACACTGTCGCCCGCCAGCAGGGCAATCAAACGTCCGGGCGTGGCAATGATGATGTCGGCCCCATGTTCGAGTGCCCGTTTCTGCTGGTCCCACGTGGCGCCATCGCCACCGCCATACACGGGAATTGAACTCACGCCTGTGAAATAGCCGAAACCCTCGATTTGCTGATCGATCTGCTGGGCCAATTCGCGCGTGGGCACAATGATGAGGGTGTTCAGATGCCGGTGGTCGTTGCGAATCATCTTGTTGATTACCGGCAACACATAGGCGGCTGTTTTTCCGGTACCCGTCTGGGCGCAGCCGATCAGGTCGCGGTTAGCCATAATCACCGGAATGGCCTTTTCCTGAATGGGCGTTGGTTTGCTAAAGCCCATGGCATCCAGGCCTTCCTGGAGTTTGGGATCAAATTGGAAGTCGGTAAAAGTCAAAGTATCCGCGTTAGTGCGCGGCAAAGATAACAACCCTTTGTTAGCAGTCTATTTGACTCACCAGGCTCAGGCGGCCTTCTTCACCTGAGTGAGGCTCACCTGGCGGGCCGGGTTAAGCTTGATCACCCCAATGAAATCCAGCAAGCGGATGACCGGGTAGGTGGGGTCAAACTCGTGCCAACGCACGCCACCAAAGTTGGCGCGCGAGCCATGCTTGTGGTGGTTGTTGTGGTAGCTTTCGCCCATCATCAAAAAATCAACCGGTAAGAAATTGCGCGAAGTGTCGCCTACCTCAAAATTGCGATATCCATACTTGTGTGCGAACCAGTTGATGATCGCTCCGTGAATGGGGCTCATGAAAAACTGGATGGGTAACAGCAACCAAAGCCACCAGGCCGTAGCAAACTGCCAGTAAACCAAGGTGTACACCGCGCCCCAGAGGATGCGTGAGGGCCAGGAGCGCGCAAACCGGTCAAAGGCAACCCACTCGGGTGCGCCTTCGGTAAAGCGCTTGTCCGGCACAATGGTCTTGTTTGTAATGCCGGAGTAAATGGTTTTGGTCTTCCACATCATTTTGAAGATCGACTCATCATATTTGGGAGAATGCGGATCATCTTCCGTATCGGCAAAAGCGTGGTGCATGCGGTGCATGATGCCGTACCCATAGGCGCTCAGGTAGTTTGAACCCTGAAAAATCCAGGTGAGCACAAAAAACACCTTTTCGGTGAACTTGCTCATGGTGAATGCCTTATGGGCCGCATAGCGGTGCAGAAAAAACGTCTGGAAAAACAGCGACAGGTACCAGTGGGCAATAAAAAAGCTAAGGATAACAGCCATAGGTTTAATGTTTTGGGGTACAACAGGGCACACGTCACCCTGCACAAGCCCTAAGACAGGGCAATCCGCGTTTTGTGACAGAACTCAGTAAAAAATTCAGATTTATTTTTGCCAGGCTGTGGCAATGTCCTTTTTGAGCGTTTCGATCAACTGGCTGGCATTCCCCACCGTGCACGCCTCCCGAAAGCTCTTCATCAGCTCGCCCGCGTCCGGCAGTTCAAGGTGGATTTTTGAGGTTTCGTCCGCCAGTTTCTTCTTGGCCCGGCACACGAGTTGACGGCAATGTTCTTTTTTCTTTTCCACCGCATGCTGCAACTCATCGTACTCGTAGTCAAAGACTTCTTTGAGCAGATAGGCGGCACGCTCCAGCGGCTCCAGCTTGTGTTGAAGCACGGCAAACGCGGCTGAAAGCTTAACGTCTAAATCCAGGTGACCCAGGTTGGTTTCTTTGAACTTCTTCAGCAGGTCGCTCACGTGCAGGGTATCGAGGTAGGTCTCTTTCTTCTTGCGCAGGCTGTTGAGATGATTCAGGCAGGCATTGGTTACGGCAGCAATCAGGTACGCCTTTACATTCTCAACCTTCGAGAGGTCAATGCTCAGCCACTTGACAAACGTGTCTTGCACGATGTCCTCGGCATCCTCCTTGCACCGCACGAGGTTGTAGGCGATGGTTTGCAGCATCGGTTGATACAGAGCGATGGTTTGTGCGTGATTCATAGCCAAACGAATTCCAAAGGTACGGCTTTGGGAGAATTGTTATCCGGAATTTTTCAAGTTGAGGCTAACAGGTGTAAGTGTTCCGTTAGCTGGATGAGATGAAGTTGTTGAAGTACCCGGGACGGGAGTTGAACCCGTACAGCCTTTAAGGGCCACAGGATTTTAAGTCCTGCGTGTCTACCAATTCCACCACCCGGGCGGGCCTTTTTGTTGCTGGTTGATCATGGTCGGTTATTCCGTCCGCAGACTAAAACAAAAAAGTGTGGCTTCAACCACACTTTCGCTATCGAATAACCATTAACCAACAACGGTTAACGATTCCGAGCGGGAAACGAGACTCGAACTCGCGACCCTCACCTTGGCAAGGTGATGCTCTACCAACTGAGCTACTCCCGCTTGCTGATCAGGCCAAAAAACTCGATTTCAGAGCATTTAGCCAGAAAACCCTAAAAGGGAGTGCAAATTTAATGGGCCATTCACAATTTCCAAACGCCCCGGACCGGAGAACTCGAAAATGCCCGATCGGGCGGTTAAGTTGTGACGGCCTCGTGCTGAACCTCAATTCGGGTCACCATCGTCACCTTCGACTTTATCGAATTCGTAATCAGGCAGGCGGCTTCGGCTTTTTGCACAATGCGTTCGGCCCGATCACGGTCTTTCCCCTCTTTCAGGGTAACCATGGGTTTCAGTTCAATTTCTGAAATCATATACTTACCCTCAATCGACTCCAGTTTGCCGGTGGCCGCACACTGAAACGCCTTAAACTCAAGTTTAGAGTTTTCCGCAATGGCCAGGAAAGTTGTCATCAGGCAACTGCTCACTGCGCCCACGAGCAAATGTTCGGGCGACCAAATACCCGCCATGCCTTTTGGGAACTCGGGCGGGGTGGCCACGTCAATCGTTTGGGGCAATACGGTGGAACTCAACACGCCTTGGCGGTCGGCTTCCCACGTTACGTTCACATCATAATAATGTTCCATACTTATAGGTGTTGTTCAATCACCCGCTGAAGTTGGGCCAGGGGCATAACCCCGGACTGCCGCCACTTCACTTCGCCATTCTTAAACAAGATCAGCGTGGGTACTCCCTGAATGTGGTACGCCTGGGCCGCCAGCGGATTACGGTCGACATCAATTTTTACAATTTTTGCTTTTTCACCCACGACTGTTTTCAGTTGCTCCAAAATGGGGGCGAGCATTTTGCAAGGGCCGCACCATTCGGCTGAAAAGTCAACCAGTACCGGTTGAGGTGAGCGAATGAGTTCGGAGAACGTGGGTTGTGCCATACGCTACGCTACATTTTGCCACGGACCTGCGTTGTGCACGTTCACGAATCCGGCCTGCTTAAGAATTTGTCTGGCAGAAGAACTGCGCATACCTGATGCACAACAGGTGATGATCACCTGGTCTTTGCTTTTGAATCGCCCCAGATTAGAATTCAGTTGATCCAGCGGAATGTTTACCGCGCCTTTGGCATGACCTCCGGCAAACTCGCCCCGCGAGCGTACATCCACCACAGTCGCCCCGTTTTTGATTAATTCCGCGTAATCCACTTTGGGGCCAAGGCCCAGCATGTTTTTCAATAGTTCCATCATGAGTTTGAATTAGATTGGTTTTCTGTTTTCGTTGTTTTTTCAGACGACCTGATCATGCCCCCGGCTAACCAGCCCAGTACACCACCATACAGCGTGCTGTTGAACGGGCTGGAAGTAATGGGGCAGGTGCCGGAGTAACACCCGACATAATACCAATAGGCCCAACCGGCCGCCAGTCCGGTTGCCAATCCCATCCATTCCCATCGCGTTGGCCACGTCATCGTCTTTTTTTTATGCAAATCTAAAGCGAGGCACTCCCTGCGTCAGGAACAAATGTTACAGGCCAGTCAGAATTTCGATGGTATTGCGGCCTAGTTTTACCATTCCCCTGGTTTCCATGGTTCGCAGCAAACGGCTGACCGCCTCACGGTGCGTGTGCAATTCGTCAGCGATTTGTTGATGGGTGATATGGAGTACGCGCGTGCGTTGCGCTTTGGACCGCTCCTGCAGGTAGTGCAGTATCTGTTTGTCGAAGTTGTGAAACGCAATGAGGTCAATCACTCGAAGCAGCTCGGCAAAGCGATTGGAATAGGTGGTGTGCATAAACTGGCGCCATTCGGCTGACTGAAACCAGTCCTCCAGTTGGTTGGCCGGTATAAACAGGATGCGGGCATCTTCTTCCACCACGGCATTGACCATACTCTTTTGGCCGGACTGGCAACAGGTGAGCGACATGGCACAGGTATCACCGGGGTATAAATGATAAAGGAAGACATCGCGGCCTTCTTCGTCTTCGCGCATAATGCGCAGACTGCCGGCTAACACCAGAGGCGTAAACACCACAGGGTCGCCCGAAGAAATAACTTTGGCCCCGGCTTGCACTTTCTTCAACACCCCAAACCGCTGAAGCCCGTCAATGAGTTTGGGGTCATGAAAAAGATCGGAGACTTCCATATACCGGTTGGTGTGATTTGCTAAATTTACGATGACAAGCTGATTCCTGATAGCCAAACTGAATTGATATGAAAAAAATTCTCCTTCTGCTGTCGTTTGGTTTCTTTTTTGCCTTAGCCGCCAAAGCACAAACCGTCTATTCTTCGGATCAAGGTGAAAAATACCACACGGCCGATTGCCGGATGTCGGGCGAAGCCAAAGGCATGACGCTGGCTTCGGCAAAAAAGGCAGGCAAAAAAGCCTGTGACATCTGCAAGCCCGATGAGCTGGGCAAAGCAAAACTGAACCGGTGTGAAGGCAAAACCAAAGATGGCACCCGCTGTAAGCGCATGACCGGAAATAAAGCCAAGAAGTGCTTTCAGCACACGACCACGTAATGCAACGGGATAAGTTGCATCCAGACGGGCCGGAGATCAGCCGGCTCGTGGCCGGAGTCTGGCGGTGGCACACGGTTTCGCCCGAAACGGTGGACCGATTGGTTCGAACAGCCCTGGATCAGGGCATTTCAACCTTCGATCATGCGGATATTTATGGAGACCATGGCAACGAGGAGATTTTTGGGCAGGTTTTAAAGAAGCAGCCCGCGCTCCGCGCCCAGATGGAGCTGGTGACCAAGTGTGGCATCAAACTCGTATCGGACAAACGCCCCGCCACGCGACTGAAGCACTACGACACCACCCGCGCGCACGTGACGTGGTCAGTTGACCATTCACTGGCGGCACTGGGCACGGACTACCTGGATCTTCTGTTGATTCATCGGCCCGATCCCCTGCTCAATCCCGCGGAGCTGGCTGAGACGTTTGCGGATTTAAAGCAACAAGGCAAAGTGCTCCACGTTGGCGTTTCCAATTTCACGCCTTCCCAATTCGATGTTCTTCAGCAAGCGCTGGATTTTCCACTGGTCACCAACCAGATTGAAATCTCGTTATCACGGGTTGATCCGTTGTTCAACGGTGATTTGGATAACCTGATGCTTCACCGGGTGCGGGCCATGGCCTGGTCGCCACTGGGTGGTGGCAAACGGGTAGGCGATGAGCGCGACTGGTTCGCGATGGCGGCCAAGCACAATGCCTCGTATAGCCAGTTGGCACTGGCCTGGCTAATGCAGCACCCCAGTGGAATCTTTCCCATTATCGGTACGACACAGCCCGATCGCATTGTCGAATCAGCCAAAGCCCTTTCTGTTCAGTTGGATCGGCAAGATTGGTTCGAAATGTTGCGCTGGGCCACTGGCCGCGAAGTCGCGTAGATTTATTTTCAGCCCCAGAACCATCCTTGTTTCTTTTTTGTATTTCTTGCTGACCGATTTTTTTGATGGACCGATCTGCCCAAGCCATACGATCAGACCCTACCGGGCACGACCACATCGAAGTGATCGGGGCTCGTGAGCACAATTTGAAGAATGTGTCGGTAGCGTTGCCGCGCAACAAACTGGTGGTCATCACCGGCATTAGCGGTAGCGGCAAATCATCGCTCGCGTTTGATACCATTTATGCCGAAGGGCAAAGGCGCTACATGGAGAGTTTCTCTGCCTATGCACGCAGCTTTATCGGTAACCTCGAGCGCCCCGATGTGGACAAAATCAACGGCTTAAGCCCGGTTATTTCCATCGAGCAGAAGACCACTTCGCGCAATCCGCGTTCAACGGTCGGCACCGTTACCGAAATTTATGATTTCATGCGCCTGCTCTTTGCCCGCGCGGGCGAAGCGTACTCGTACCTGAGTGGGCAAAAAATGATCCGGCAATCGGAAGATCAGATACTGGATGCCCTGCTCGGGAATTTCGCAGGCAAAAAACTCACCCTGCTGGCTCCGGTGGTCAAAGGCCGAAAGGGCCACTATCGCGAGTTATTCGTTCAGATTCGAAAGCAGGGATTTACCAAGGTGCGAATCGATGGGAAGTTAGAGGAGATCACGGCCAAAATGCAGGTGGATCGCTTTAAGATACACGACATTGAAATCGTTGTTGACCGGATAGTTGCAGATCCCCAGGATCGATTCCGGATCAGCCAGTCGGTGGCACGAGCCATGAAAGAAGGCAAAGGTGTGATGATGGCCATGGAGGAGTCGGGTAAGGTGCATCACTTTTCCAGGTTCCTGATGGATCCGGCCACGGGCCTTTCGTATGACGAGCCTGCTCCCAATTTATTTTCGTTCAACTCACCCTATGGAGCCTGCCCGGTGTGCAATGGGTTAGGCGTTATCGAAGAAATTACTGAGGAGTCGGTTATTCCGGACAAAAAGCTAAGCATCAGCCGCGGAGGCATTTTGCCGCTTGGTGAATACCGCGACATCTGGATCTTTAAGAAAGTGGAGGCGATATTAAAACGATACAAGGTGTCGCTGGCCACGCCCATCAAAGACATTCCGAAAGAAGTGATGCGGATATTGTTGTACGGAGATGATGTGCCCGTGGCGGTCGCATCCGTGAAGTATCCGGGTACCGAATGGAATACCAAATTCGAAGGCATCATCAGTTTCATCAATAAGATGCGTGAGGACGGGTCGGACTTTACCCGAAAATGGACGGAAGATTTTACCATCACCCGCACGTGCCCGGAATGTCTAGGGGCTCGTCTGAAAAAAGAATCTCTTCATTTTAAGCTTGATAGCACCAACATTGCCCAACTGGCTGAGCTGAATATTTCAGCGCTTAGCCGATGGTTTGACGGCTTGGAAGGCCGACTCAATGAAAAGCAGCAGGTGATTGCCACTGAAGTATTGAAAGAAATTCGCAAGCGGATTGGGTTCCTGTTGGATGTTGGGCTGGACTATCTCCATTTGAACCGCCCGATTAACACATTGAGCGGTGGTGAGTCGCAGCGGATACGACTGGCTACCCAGATTGGTACGCAACTGGTGGGCGTGCTGTATATTCTGGACGAACCAAGTATTGGGTTGCATGCCCGCGACAACGCCCGCCTGATCAAAGCCCTGAAAGATTTACGGGACCTCGGCAACACTGTGGTGGTAGTCGAACACGACAAGGAAATGATGCTCGAGAGCGACTACATTGTGGATATTGGTCCGGGCGCGGGCCGTCATGGTGGCGTTATCGTGGCCGAGGGCAGTCCACAGCAATTTCTGCGCAACAACAGCACTACGGCCCGCTACCTGAGTGGCGAATTGACTATACCCTTTTCGAAGAATCGGAGAAAAGGATCGGGTGAGTGGCTGTCGCTCACGGGCGCCAGTGGAAACAATCTGCAAAATGTTGACCTCGAAATTCCGTTGGGGACGTTCACCTGTGTTACCGGTGTGTCGGGCAGCGGTAAATCTACGCTCATTCACGATACCCTTTTTCCGATCCTCAACCGGCATTTTTTTAATGCCCGAAAAGAGCCACTGCCCTATAAGAAAATTGACGGCCTGAAGTTGGTTGACAAAGTGATCGAGGTGGACCAGTCGCCCATCGGCCGCACGCCCCGCTCAAACCCGGCCACGTACACGGGTGTATTCACCGACATTCGCGATTTGTTTTCGCAAATGCCCGAGGCGAAGATCCGGGGTTATAAAACCGGCCGGTTCTCGTTCAATGTAAAGGGTGGGCGCTGCGAAACCTGCGAGGGAGCCGGGTTGCGACACATCGAGATGGAGTTTTTGCCCGATGTGTACGTGCCCTGCGAAACCTGTAAAGGCAAACGGTACAACCGCGAAACGCTTGAAGTACGGTTTAAAGGCAAGTCCATTTCCGATGTGCTGGATATGACCGTGGAGGAGGCCGTTACCTTCTTTGAGCATCAGCCGAAAATTCTGCGCAAGATTGAAACGCTCAATGACGTAGGATTGGGCTATATATCCCTTGGGCAGCACGCGACAACGTTATCGGGTGGTGAGGCACAACGCGTAAAGTTGGCGACTGAACTGTCTAAACGTGATACCGGAAAGACGCTTTACATTTTGGATGAGCCAACCACCGGTTTGCATTTCCAGGACATCGCGCATTTATTGGCCGTGCTTCAGAAATTAGTTGACAAGGGTAACACCGTATTGGTGATCGAACACAATCTGGACGTCATTAAGTCGGCTGATTATCTGGTTGACCTTGGCCCGGAGGGCGGAGCCGGTGGAGGAAAGATCGTTGCCAAAGGAACCCCCGAGCAGGTAGCTAGACATGCTGCGAGTTTTACAGGCAAATTCCTGAAAGGCGAACTTTAAGTAAACTACGGATCAACTATCCTGTGGCTTTTCTTCCTGCGCTACCTCTTCCCGGGTACTGATCCAGAAATTGTTGTACCCTTCGCCCACCTGAATGCTCAACAGGCTGTTCGCCAGCATTTCCAGGATGGCCAGAAAATTAAAGATCAGCGTGATGCGTGTGGGGGACTGGTGAAGCAAATCGGTGAACGCAATACGGCCACGGGTACGCACTTCACTCAGAATAAATTCTTTCCGCTCTTCGATGGTGTACGGGTATTGAATCACCTGATGCACCGGTTTGTTCTTTTCCTCCTCGGCCCGCTTCATCACCTTTTCAAAAACCATCAACAGCTTGAAGAGATCTACGTCCTGCAGTTCGGCTTCCACGTTGGTGCTCTCGGCCAATTGGCGCAACTCCTTCATCAGGTTGCCGCGCTTTTCTTTCATGATCTCGGTCTCTTCCATCTTGTGGAATTGATCGATCACCGATTTGTACTTTTTGTACTCAAGCAAATGCTTCACGAGCTCTTCGCGCGGATCAATCTCATTGCCGGCTTCATCCAGTTGCGGCCGGGGCAAAAGCATTTTGGACTTGATGCGCATGAGCGTGGCAGCCACCAGAATAAATTCGCTGGCCAGTTCTACGTTCAGTTCCTCCAGCCGATGCATATACTCCAAAAAATCATTGGTGATTTTGGAGATCGGGATATCGTAGATATCCAGTTCATCGCGTTCGATGAAAAACAGCAGCAGGTCAAAGGGCCCTTCGAAGAGGGGCAGGCGAATTTCGAAGTTTTCGGTGGTCGTCATGAAGGGACAAAAATACCGGGTTTCCCCCATTTCCAGCTCAGGTAATCGTCTCAGTTTCCCACAAACTATTCACCCGGTGCCGTGGAAAAGCCCAAAATTGGGCGGGTTGTGCAAAACACTTACCTTCACGATCTGTTTTAACCATCATCACCCGCTTTTCACCCCATGTTAATTGAACCCGGAAAACTGCTGGCCAATATCAACGGCCCTGACGATGTGAAAAAACTCGACCAGGCGCAATTGGTACAGCTTTGCGATGAACTGCGGCATTTTATCATCGACAATGTGTCGGTCTACGGTGGGCATTTTGGCGCCAGCCTGGGGGTAGTCGAGTTGACCGTGGCGTTGCATTATGTGTTCAACACACCCTACGACCAGCTCGTGTGGGATGTGGGCCATCAGGCCTACGGCCACAAGATTCTCACGGGCCGAAGGGATACATTTCACACCAACCGGGTGTATAAGGGAATCTCGGGTTTTCCCAAGCGCAAAGAGAGCATCTACGACACCTTTGGTGTCGGGCACTCATCCACGTCCGTGTCGGCCGCATTAGGTATGGCGGTGGCCTCCAAGTATCAGGGACTTGACGACAAGCAACACATTGCGGTAATTGGTGATGGTGCCATGACCGGTGGTATTGCCTTCGAAGGCATGAACCATGCCGGGGTATCGGATTCCAACATTCTCATTATCCTCAACGACAACTGCATGTCGATCGACCCGAATGTGGGAGCCCTGAAAGACTACCTCACGGACATTACCACATCGCGCACGTACAACAAGTTAAAGGATGATGTCTGGACGGCCTTGGGCAAACTCTCCAACTTTGGCAAAAGTGCGCAGGAAATTGTGTCGAAGGTGGAGCACGGGATTAAGGCCACGTTGCTCAGTCAAAGCAATTTCTTTGAGTCGCTTAAGCTTCGGTACTTCGGTCCGGTCGATGGCCATGATGTTGACCACCTGGTGCACGTACTCAACGACCTGAAAGATATCAAAGGCCCCAAGCTCCTGCACTGCGTAACGGTAAAGGGTAAGGGCTATGGTCCGGCCGAAAAAGGAAATGCCACCACGTGGCATGCACCCGGCCTGTTCGATAAGATTACAGGCGAGATTTATAAGAAGGCACCGGAAAAGCCACAGGCCCCAAAATACCAGGACGTCTTTGGCCATACGCTGGTCGAGTTGGCCAAGCAAAACGAAAAGATTGTGGGTATTACGCCCGCCATGCCCTCGGGCTCATCGATGAACATCATGATGAAGGAAATGCCTGACCGTGCGTTTGATGTGGGCATTGCCGAGCAGCATGCCGTTACATTTTCGGCTGGACTGGCCACGCAGGGATTGGTGCCGTTTTGCAATATCTACAGTTCCTTTATGCAACGTGCCTATGATCAGGTGGTGCATGATGTGTGTATCCAGAATTTGCCGGTGAATTTTTGTCTTGACCGGGCAGGCTTTGCCGGTGCCGATGGCCCAACGCACCACGGGGCCTACGACATTGCCTATTTCCGCTGCTTGCCCAACATGATTGTGGCTGCGCCTATGAATGAACAGGAGCTGCGCAACCTCATGTACGTGGCGCAACTTCCGCGAACCGAGAAAGCTTTCTCCATTCGTTACCCCCGGGGCCAGGGTGTGATGCCGGACTGGCGTACCCCATTTGAAGAAATCGAAATAGGGAAAGGCCGTAAGTTGCGCGAAGGCGAAGAGTTGGTATTTCTCACCTTGGGTCACATCGGTAACTACGCCACCGAAGTATGTGAACGTTTGGCCGCGCGTGGCATTGAAGCAGGGCATGTGGATATGCGGTTCGTAAAACCGTTGGATGAAAAGCTGCTCCATGAAATTTTTAGCCAATACAAAAAAGTGATCACCATTGAAGATGGATGTATCCAAGGCGGCTTCGGTAGTGCCATTCTCGAGTTCATGGCGGACCACCACTACACGGCAGAAGTAAAGCGGCTGGGCATACCGGATGCCATCATTGAACACGGTGAACAAATTGAACTTCATCGCGAGTGTGGATTCGATCCGGACGGAATTGAGAAAGCGGCCCTCGCGATGCTGGAGCCAAGCTTGGCTAACCGGTAAGGCAACCCATGATGCCGGCACTACATTTCCAACGGACAGGCACGGGCTTTCCGGTGATTTTGATTCACGGCTACTGCGAAACGCTTGAGATTTGGCGCGATTTCGTCCCGCTTCTTAGTAATCATCTTGATGTAACTACTCTTGACCTGCCTGGATTTGGCAAGTCGCCCGCGCTGCAGCAGCCGTTTACCGTTGATGAGGTAGCAGATATCGTAACCGATTTTATCAAGTCTCAACATTTTACGGAAAAGCCCCTACCGATTGGCCATTCGTTGGGCGGCTATGTGGTACTGTCGATGGTTGCCCGTTATCCCGATCTGTTTGCGGGTGCCGGGCTTTTTCATTCTACGGCATTTGCCGATTCGGAGGAAAAGAAGGCGAATCGGAACAAGGCCATCGAATTTGTGAACCGGAACGGTGCAAGACCCTTTATTGATAGCCTCATCCCCAATCTGTTTGCCGATAAAAGGAATAACCGGGTGAAAACAGCCCTGGATATTGGCTATCAAACACCGGATTCCACCATTACGGGGTATGCCGCTGCCATGCGCGACCGGCCGGATAGGTCTGGATTGCTGTCAGCATTGTCAGCCAACTTGTTGATTATTGCCGGCCAGCAGGACACCGTGGTGCCTGAAGCCGTCAGCCACCAGATGGCCGGGTTGGCTAAAAACGCAGTTTTTACTCTTCTTTCCGGGGTTGGTCATATGGGTATGCTGGAAGCCCCAGAAGCCTGCGCCATGGCAATCGTTTCATTTGCGCGGAAAAACCGCTAAAAAGCTGAAATTTTACTGCTTTTTTGGTTACTTGCTTCCTCGCAGAGACATGAAGCATTGCCTATATTTGTTAGTTCATTAATTTAACCCCGCTAACACCAATTTATGGAAGAAGTTGTAGATCCGAACAAGTACGCCTCCTGGAATAGTCTGGCTTTGAACCTCGCCTACATTTGCTGGGGCTTAGGTATACTGGTTGCCCTGGGATATTTCATCCGATTGAGCCTGATCGGAGACAACAAGGATAAATATGATTTCATTAACAAGCATGAAATCAAATTCCTGTGGATCGCATCCATCATCCTGATTTTGGGTGGCTGCTTCTTCTTTAATGCGAACGTAACGGAGCTTACCCCGGTTTGGATTTTTGTGCGGGTGTTTATGACGGTAGCGTTTGGAATGCTCGTAGGGCTGGTGATTCAAAACCTCCTTAACTTCTATTATCCCTTCTTTATTGAAAAGCGCCTGAAGGTGTTGCGCTATAAGCCCAGGGTTTCACCCAAAACCGGTAAGGCCATGAAGTTGTTGAGTGAGGAGGAGGAAGATGCCTACATGGACGAGGGTATGATCGCGGAAGAAAATGTCTTCTCCGTTGATTATGACGTTTGGAAGGACGAGGAAACCGGGTATATCAAAATTGAGAAATACGCAGGTCACCTGCATGCGTTACAGTGCCCCGAATGTAATTACCAGACTTTTAAAGTTGTACGGGAAGAAGTCATTACACAACCATCCCCATCTTCGGAGGGTGAATTGATGAAGCACTACCAGTGCGGTTACTGTGGCTACAAGGCTAAGAAGGCTGTTGCGCTTAAATACACGTCAAAACTGCAAGAGTCAGCGGCTGCGGCCTCGTAAGCAGGTTGTTTGAAATTGTAAAAAGCCCGGCATTGCCGGGCTTTTTACTTTTACAGATGAGGTAACCGAACCTGGTCGGCATAAAATTTCATGCGACTGTGTTGGGTATCTAACCGCCCGATGCGCTCAATGCACGCTTTTTTATGATTGATGAAAACCTCAAAATACTCCGTTCCCAACAAGAACAGGTTCACTTTGTACCCATAGTATCGTATCCCCACGACAAAAAGCCCCTCTTCATAGAGCCGTTTGATTTGATCATCGCGCGAAAGCTTTTCGAATGGCAAAGTTGAGGCCATAGTTAAAGCTACAATTTTTTCGCGGTTTTCTGAACTTATCCCAGTTTCTGTTTCAGAAACGTAATCGTGCGCTGCCAGGCCAGCTCCGCAGCTTCTTTGTTGTAGCGCGTGGGCGCAGTGTCGTTATGAAATGCATGCTGGGCTCCTTCGTACATATACAACTCGTACGCTACCCCCGATTTTTTCAATGCTTCTTCATAAGCGGGGATGCCGGCATTAATGCGTTCATCCTGTCCGGCATAATGCAATTGAAGAGCGGCTTTTATTTTCGGTACGTCAGCCACATCTGCCTGGCGCCCGTAAAACGGACACGCAGCTTTCAAATCAGCGACATGTACGGCCATCAGATTGGCCATGCCCCCGCCCCAACAAAAGCCGATTACACCCAACTTTCCGCTGCAGTCTTTTCTTGACTTGATCACGTCAAAGGCATTCGTGAAATTTTTAAGGTTCTTTTGTGTATCTAGTTTTTGGAACATTTCACGCGCTTTGTCGGCATCGGTGGGCGTGCCGCCTAAAGGTGCCAGGGCGTCCGGAGCAAATGCCAGAAACCCTTCCAGGGCCATTCTGCGGGTTACGTCCTCAATGTGTGGGTTGAGCCCCCGGTTTTCGTGAATGACCATCACGGCCGCATACTTCTTCTTTTTTGCGGGGCGCACCACATACAACCGCATGTTGCCTTCGCCTTCGGCCGGGTAAGTCACGTATTCGGATTTCAGACGCTTGTCATCCGGCAGCACGGTTTGCGCTTTCGCATAGTTGACCTCCAGCAACGGCAATACCGCCATGGCGGCAGCTGTACTTCCGGTCATTTTCACCAGGCGGTTGAGAAATTCCTCCCGCTTGAGCGGCTTGTGTGTGTATTCATCAAACAGGTTAATGATTTTCTGATCCATGGCTTCGGTTTTTCGGAAAGTAGCCCAAAGGCCGATCTGACCCAAGGGCTTTTACACAAGCCTTTGTTTTGTTTTAAGGAAGGTCTAAATTTGCCGTCCCAAACGGTGAATGTAGCTCAGTTGGTTAGAGCATCAGATTGTGATTCTGAGGGTCGTGGGTTCGAGTCCCATCTTTCACCCGAGCCCCGCTTCGAGCGGGGTTTTTTATTAATGGATTTTGTTGTCTACATCTTACAGTCGGAGAAAGACGGCTCGTTTTATATTGGGCAAACCGGTGACTTGCCCAATCGGCTGAAGCGGCATAACCAGGGTTTGGAGAAGTACACCTCCCGGAAAGTTCCCTGGAAGTTGTACTGGAGCAAGTCCGTAGAATCGCGCAGCGAAGCGGTTAAACTGGAACGGAAGATCAAAAATCTGAAATCGCGCCTGAGAGTAACGGCATTTGTTTTGGCACACGGAGGCCCTGTGGGTCCCGTGGCGTAGCCACGAGGATGCTCGTCACGCTTGGCGTGACGGCATTCGAGTCCCATCTTTCACCCGAGCCCCGCTTCGAGCGGGGTTTTTTATTAATGG
>ERZ1066127.213-NODE-213-length-37459-cov-11.301144_pt1 | contig 37459 bp, 31 predicted proteins | sample MGYA00382774_ERZ1066127 | MGnify/ENA primary metagenome ERZ1066127 (study PRJEB33369, sample SAMEA5778357) | biofilm metagenome | biome: Industrial cooling water; feature: Water cooling tower basin; material: Biofilm | place: United Arab Emirates | collected...
TACCACTCTTGCGCTCAATCGCCAGACCTAGCAACTTCCGATACATCTTCGCCACCTCCTTCCATTTCTCCGCCTCAAATCCCACACCCTTGTGGCCCAGGCAGGCTCTCACCAAACCCTCGCGGGCCTTCTTCCCATTGCCTTTCACACCGCCACCCACTGCCTCTCCGTAACTGCTCCAACGGTATTCCGCCGGGTCTTTCACCATCCCCGCCCTCACTGGGTTCAAATCGATGTAAGCCGCCATCATTCGCGATGCGGTGCCATCTTCCACGATCACGCTCTTGTAGCGTTCTTCCCACAAAGTTCCTTTGCGCTGATGGCAGAGGTTATACCAGCGCGTCATGCGTTGCAGCACGGTCTTCATGTACTGGCTCAAATCATGCATGCGGTAGGTGTAGCGCGCATGAATTTGTTCCGCATAAGCCGTCAGGCCTTTCTCCCGAGTTGCTCGCAATTCCTTTTCCACCATGCCCACCACCGCATCGCTGTAGATCGCCCGCAAACGCCTGAGCAATTCCTCATCCGTCAACCCGCCCTGCGGCATAGGCGGCACTTCCAGCAGAATGTGGAAATGGTTCGACATGATGCAGTAGGACAAAATCCGGCAACCGCTGAAATTTTCATACATCCGCAGATAAATCCGAAACTGCTCCCGCTCCGCATCACCAAACACAAATCGGCGATCCACCACCCGCGATACGCAGTGGTAAATCGCCGGTTTCACCAACGAATCCTTCCACGGAGCCAGCCATCGGGAACGCCTCATGCCCCCACCCTACACGAATCAAGCCGCGTGAAAAGAGAATTTTGATTATTTGTCTGTCCCTATGTCATGGTCCCTATGTCATGGTCCCTATGTCATGAAAAGAGAATTTTGATTATTTGTCTGTCCCCATGTCATGAGATTATTTGTCTGTCCCCATGTCATGAGATTATTTGTCTGTCCCCATGTCATGTGTCCCCATGTCATGGTCCCCATGTCATGCTGCGCCCGCTTTGGGATGGCAGTTCTCGCACTGGTCGGGCGATGTTTCCTCCAGCCAGATATCCACAGCAGTGGTGATGAATGAGCCAAAGGTAATCACGGCACATTTCACCTTGCCTGTAGCTACGTGGAAGAGCCGACATTTTTCCTCCGCACAGTTGGCGGACCCTGCGGTTTCCGGAGACAATCAAGACCCGGATGGCGATGGGTTGAAAAACTGGCAGGAGTATCTGCATGCTTCGCATCCCCTCGATGCGCGTTCGCGCGGCATGAGTCCCGTTACGATGGAAGGAGGCATGATGCGATGCCTCTACGCGCGCAATCTCGGTGCGGTGAATGGTGGCACGGTGTTCAGCCAGGCCTCGCGCGATCTCATGCAGTGGAATGCTCCGGGACTTCAGGAGCGGATCATTTCCACGGTGGATGGCATCGAAACCATCGAAGTACGCTTCCCGAGCACGGCTTCGCGAGGATTCCTGCGCATGCAGTATCACGCGACGGCACCGTGATCGAAAGGTGTTTCCATGCCCTAAGAGATCAGTGCTTTCACGACCTTGGTCCCCCCTTTGGTGATGTTGCTCAGGCGATGCATGGCTCCTTGATGCGGAAAGGTGAATCTATCGTGATCGAAGCCTAACAGGTGAAGCATGGTGGCGTGGAAATCGTGGGCGGAGACTTTGTCGATCATGGCCTCGTAGCCGATGGGGTCGGTCTCGCCATGGCTGTAGCCGGCTTTCACTCCCCCACCTGCCATCCACAAGGTGTAGGCACCGGGGTTGTGGTCACGGCCAACGTAGCGCATTTCCACACCTCCACGGTTTTCGCGCATGGGCGTGCGGCCGAACTCTCCCGACCAGATGACGAGCGTTTCGTCCAACAAACCGCGCTGGCGCAGATCCTTGATCAGGGCCGCGATGGGTTGATCGATTTCCTTGCATTTTTCGACGAATCCCTGGCGTAAATCGGTTTTCGGGTCGGTACCGTGAGAATCCCAGCCCCAGTCGAAGAGTTGGATGAAGCGCACACCGCGCTCGGCCAGACGACGGGCGAGGAGGCAGTTGTTCGCGAACGATTCCTTACCGGGTTGCGTGTTGTAGGCTTGGTGCACGGCCGCAGGCTCTTGCATGATGTCGAAGGCATCCGACGCGTGAATTTGCATGCGATAGGCCATTTCGTACTGCGCGATGCGGGTGACCGTTTCCGGATCGCCCACTTCCTTGGCGATCTGGGCATTGATATCGGAGAGCGCGTCGAGCGTGCGCCGGCGCAGCGACTGGGAAACGCCCTCGGGGTTTTTCAGGAAAAGCACAGGCTCGCCTTGGGAACGGCACTGCACGCCTTGATAAACGGAGGGCAGAAAGCCGGAACCCCAGACGGATTTTCCGGCATCGGGATTCACACCGCCGGAAGTCATGACGATAAAACCGGGGAGATTCTGGTTTTCCGAGCCGAGACCGTAGGTCGCCCACGATCCGGCAGAGGGCCAACCCAACTGGGGCGAACCGGTGTGGACTAACAACTGAGCGGGGGCGTGGTTGAATTGATCAGTGTACATCGATTTCACGATGCACAATTCATCGATTACCGTTTCCAAATGCGGCAAGCGGTCCGAGATCCATTGTCCGCTTTCACCGGCCTTGTGGAAGGGAAAACGCGAGCCTAACATGCGCGGCACGCCCTGAATGAAGGCGAACTGCTTCCCGGCGAGAAATTCCTGCGGGCACTCCTTGCCATCGAGTTTCTCCAATTCCGGTTTGTAATCAAACAACTCCAACTGGCTGGGCGAGCCAGCCATGTGCATGAAAATGACCCGCTTGGCTTTGGGCGCGAAATGCGATAGATCAGGCAGCAACGGCTGGGTGGGATCTTTTTTGATCGCACCCGATGCTCCCCAGCTCAGCCCCTGGGAAGCCAACCACAATCCGCCAAGTCCGACGGAGCATTGACTGAGAAAATGCCGACGGATGAGGTGTTCCAATTGCAGTTGTGCGATCATGAGGGAGAAAAGGGATGGGATTAACGGTTGAGGGCGCTATCGAGATTGAGCATCGTGTTAGCCACCAAGACCAATGCGGCGGCTTCGGGCGAGGTGGCGACTTTTTGCATTTCCGCAGGCTGGGCAGTAAACTCCTTGACGGCATCAGCATGAAGACGCAGAAGGGCGTCCAGCATCGGTTGCGACGGTTGTTGCAAAGTGAGCCACTCGTAGCCTGCCATTAATTGTGCTGGCAAATCAGCCGCGGCAGCGGTCATGCGCTTGGCGTAGGCTTGGGCCATTTCCATGTACGCGGGGTCATTCAGGGTCACCAGGGCCTGCAAGGGCGTGTTCGATCCCAGACGACGGGGGGAACATACATCGCGTGTAGGGGCATCGAACGTCAAAAACGCCGGGTAGCCACTAGTGCGTTTGCTGTAAGTGTAGATGCCACGGCGATAGCGGTCTTCTCCCTGGGATGTGGTCCATTTGGCACCACTGTACACAGACTTCCAAATGCCATCGGGTTGAGGTGGAAAGACCGGCGGGCCAAACTGCTTGCGCGAGAGAAGACCGGATACGAGAAGGGATTGATCGCGCACCATTTCCGCGGTAAGACGTTGGCGTGGTCCGCGCGAGAGCCACTGATTGCGTGGATCTTTTTCTAACAATTCAGGCGATGCCTTGGCTTGCTGGCGATAGGTTGCGGACAAGACCAACTCACGAAGGAAAGGCTTGAGACGCCACTGGTGCTGCTTCTGCAAACGCAGGGCCAGATGATCGAGCAATTGCGGATGCGTAGGCGGTGTGCCGGAAGTACCGAAGTCTTCCTGCGTTTCGACTATGCCAATGCCAAAACACTCGGCCCAAAGGCGATTTGCCATCACGCGGGCAGTGAGCGGATTGGTATCGCTCATCAACCACTGCGCCATGTCGATGCGGGTGAGGCCTTCGGTTTTCTGCGGTGGACGCATGATTTCTGGAATCCCGGACTGGACCGACTCATCGCGCGTGGAGCGATTGCCACGGATGAAGACGCGGGTGTCACGCCTCGCATTTTCGCTACGCTCTTTCATGACCGGAACCATTGTGCCGGGAATGGCCCGATACTGTTCTGATAGAGCGCCATGCTGCGCCCAACGCTGCGCGCGTTCCGGACTGGTGACGAACTGTTGCAAGGCGGGATTGTTGGAGAACGAGAGACGAAATCTTTTTAAAATTGATGGCTGGCTCTCATTGCAGCCAATCGCATGAAAAATCGAAACTTCCAACTGCGATCCCTCCGGGGCTTGCACTGGTTGTTCAGGCACGATCAGGCACCAACGAGGGTTGCGTTGCGCGGGGTAATCGCCAAATCCCGGGCCGCCCTTGCGAATCGCCTCATTCGGATCAAAGGGGCCGACAATCGCATCGGCAATCACCTCCTTGAATTGGATTTGCTGACGCTGGCCATCCGGCAGAACCAGCCAGACGTGGAAGTCACCGCAGACAGCAGCCAATCCGGACCACTCTTTGGGGTCATCTGATACGGGCAAGATGTCCAAACGGATCGCGGCAAACGATTGGCCGGGAAAGGTCAGGGTGTAGGAGGAATTCGTGGGATTTGTGCCGGATGAATAAAACAGACCATCGTCTTTTTGGGAGATGCCTCCTGTGGCAGCGGATGCCTTTAAGGAGGTGGCTTTCCATGTTTGAAAGTCCGTCAATTGTTCCGCCACGACCAACGCTTCCTGATTGATCTGCTTGCGCATGACGTCAATTTCTCGCTCCAACCGCGTGGCATCGGCTTGTCGCGTGAGGTCGTTGGCTACCTTGGTATTAGGGAAATCATCATTCGTGTCACCGTCCTCGGAGTTATCAAAAAACGCCATGAAACGATAATAATCTTCATGCGGATAGGGATCATAGGGATGGGAGTGACACTGCACACAGCCAAAGGTCGTGGCCTGCCAGGTGGTCCATGTGGTGTTGATGCGGTCCATGACGGCAGCGATGCGGTATTCCTCGTCATCAGTGCCGCCCTCGCTGTTGTTCATGGTGTTGCGATGAAACGCCGTGGCAATAAAATCATCGGGCGCGGGATTCGCCGCAAGATCTCCCGCCAGTTGTTTCATCGTGAACTGGTCGTAGGGCATGTCGCTGTTGAAAGCGCGGATCAACCAGTCGCGGTAGGGCCAAACCGTGCGCGCGGGATCTCTCTCGAATCCCTTGGTGTCAGAGTATCGCGCCAGGTCCATCCACATCACGGCCCAGCGCTCGCCGTAATGGGGCGAGGCCAACAAGCGATCGACGACTTTTTCATAAGCATCCGGCGCATTGTCGTCGCGAAATGCCGCCCACTCTTCAAAGGTCGGCGGTAGTCCCGTCAAATCCAGCGAGGCGCGGCGGAGCCACTCGGCCTTGCCGGCTTCGGGTGATGGCTTCAGCCCCTTGGACTCGAGATTCGCGAGGACCCAGGCGTCCAGTTCCTGCTTGGGCCAGTCCTTTTGCTGCAATGCCGGTGGCTTTTCCTCCTGCGGCGGGATGAAGGACCACAGCTCTTCCCATGCGGCGCCTTCCGCAATCCACTGCCGGATGATCGCCACTTCTTTTTCCACCAAGGGTGGCCCGTGTTTCGGTTTGGGCATCACTTCGTCCGGATCCTTGGAAACAATGCGTCGCATCAATTCCGATTCCTCCGGCTTGCCGGGAACAATGGCACGCTCACCCGACTTCCCCTCGCCCAGCGCCCGATCCCGATAAATCAGTGAAATGTTTCCCGCCTCTTTCACGCCGCCATGACAGGACGTGCAGTGCTTGGTGAAGATCGGGCGGATGTCGCGATTGAAGCGAATGTCCCCGCCCCATGCCGCACCGGTGATCAGAAATAGGAGCCAGGTATAGCGTATCATGTCTGCGTAAATGCTAGCACAACTACGCTTCACGCGCCAACATTCTTACAGGTCCGGAAGCATTTCCGGGGCACTACAAGGCTTGTGGCTCCTGCAACAAAGCGACAATGCGACGCAACAAGAGCCCGGCACCACCGCCGTCCACCACGCGGTGGTCAAAGGTCATTTCCAGGTCCGCCTCGGTCGCAGGTATGAAGGCACTCAGCGTTTCACTCCACACCGGTTTTTTGACCCCGGCACCGATGCCGAGAATCAACGTCTCGTTCGGCAACGGAATCGGTGTGCCCCAGGTCAGACCGAAGGTGCCGAAATTGGTCACTGTGGCAATGCCCCCCTTGGTGTCGGCCTCGGTCAAACGACGCCGACGCGCGCGATCCACCAGATCATCGTATTCCTGCACCAGATCCACTAACGATTTCTGGTCCACCTGACGAATCACCGGCACCAACACGCCATCCTCCACCGCCACGGCCACACCGATATCGAAGGAGCGCGGGTGCACGACTTTTGAACCGATGAGAAATCCCGCTACTTCCGGTTGCTCCTTGAGCGCCAGCGCAAAGGCGCGCAACAGGTAGAGTGTGGGCCCTGCTTTTTTCTCCTGATGGCGGCGATGGGACAACAGCCGGTCCAAGCCCACGGAAGTGCCCACGGTGGCCAAGGGACGTGTCCAACTGCGTCGCATCGCATCCGCCACTGCCAAACGCATGGGTGACGCCTGGCTGCTCGGCCACGTTTGGATGTAATCGAGGAATTTTTCCAAGTCATCCACCGTCACGCGCCCACCCGCCCCGCTGCCGACGATGGCGGAGAGATCCGCTTCGCGCAGACCCATCTCATCCATGCGCGCCCGCATCCGTGGCGAAATGTAATGCGCACCCATCGTGCCGGTCGGCACCGAGAGCCCGCGCACACTCGGCACGATCTCCGGCGGAGCGGCTTCCTCGTAGCCATCGCCATCCACGGCAAAATGCAAATTCTGCTCACCCGGCGACTGCGAGGTCTCCGATTGCGTCTCCAGGCGTTTTCTTTCCAGAGCTTCCAAGGTATCCACACCCGTGCGCGCCACCTCCTCTTCAGAAACTTCCAAAATGCCCAGAATGGTGCCCACGGCATAGCTCACCCCCTCTTCTGCGCGCAATTCGACCAATGCCCCGGAACACAAGGCCGTCACGCCCATGGTAGCCTTGTTCGTCTCCACCTCGATCACCTCCTGATCGATCGTGACCGGGCTCCCTACGGGCACCAGCAAACGCACCACGGTGGCTTCGGCTATGGACTCGCCCAACTGGGGCATGACAATCGCAACTCTGGGCATAATGTGTTAGTAGGATAAAAGTTTGCGCAAGGAATCGCAGATCGATTCCGGGGTCGGACGATGAGCCGCCCACAACTTGGGATGATACGGCACCGGAGTGTCGCGAGAGTTCAGTCGCATGGGCGGAGCCTCCAGCAAATGAAAACCATCGGCCACCACGCGCGATACCACTTCCGCAGTGACGCCGCCCCAGGGGAAAGCTTCGCCCACGGCCAACAGACGCCCGGTGCGGGCCACACTGGCGAGCACGGTGTCGATGTCCAGCGGCTTCACGCTGCGCAGATCGACGACCTCGATTTCCCAACCGGATTCCTGTTGCAGCCGCTCCGCCGCACGCACGGCCTCATGAACCATGGCGCTGTAGGTTACCACCGTGGCGTGACGCCCCATGCGGGTGATGCGGGCGCGACCGATGGGCAGGCCATCACCTTGCAGCGACTTCGCCTTGAGCCAGCGATAGAGAAACTTGTGCTCGCAATACATCACCGGATCGTCCAGTTTCACCGACTCGATCAACATCGAATAGGCATCCGCGACGGTCGCGGGAGTGACCACCACCACACCGGGATAATGGGCGTAAAGGGCCTCCATGCTTTGACTGTGGAACGGGCCGGAGCCGGCCGTGCCGCCGGAAGGCAGGCGCACGGTGATGGGCACCGGCATTCCCGTGCGATAGAAATGCGTGGCCGCGTGATTGACTATCTGGTTGAACGCGATCGAGGAAAAATCCGCGAACTGCATTTCAATGATGGGGCGCATCCCTTGCAATGCGGCACCGATGGCCAGGCCCGCCATCGCATCCTCACTGATCGGCGCATCCAAGACGCGCTCGGGGAATTGCTCGGCCAGACCTTTCGTGGCCTTGAATGCCCCACCGAATGCCGCGATGTCCTGGCCATACAAAAACACGCGCGGATCGTCCCGCAACAACGTTTCTTGTGCTTCGCGAATGGCATCGATGTAGGTCACACTCATGCGTTTCAATGATAGGGCTGGGAAAACTCCGTGCTGAAGGCGCGCCAATCCTCCTGATATGGATCGGGCGTGGGTTCTTGCTGCGCCTGGGCCACGGCCGCTTGCACCTCGATGGCCGCCGTTTCGCGGATCGCGGCGATCTCCTCCGCGCTCATGATTTGAAATTCCAGCATCTGCCGCTCGGCGACGTCGATGCAATCGCGCCCGTAGGCACCCGCTTTCACCGCATCCGGCACATACGAACCGTCATCGTGTTCACCGTGGCCGGTGAGACGCAGCAATTGCGCCACCACCAATTGCGGACCACCACCTGCCCGGGCAAGTGAGACCGCGTTGCCTATCACCCCGGCGCAGGCGAGAAAATCCGTGCCGTCCACACTGTGGCCCGTGACACCATAGCCCTTCGCGCGATCCACCAGATCCTCACAGGCAAACTGGCGGTTGTTCGGCGTGGAGTAGGCGAATTGATTGTTCGCGACGATCACGACCAGCGGCAGTTTTTCCACCGCGGCCATGTTGAGGCCTTCGTGAAATGCGCCGGTCGAGGTGGCACCATCGCCCACGCAGGTGGCCCCCACCGCACCGGGCAATTGCCCCTGCAGACGCTTCGCCAACAGCGCACCGGTCACCACGGCGAGAGCGGATCCCAGGTGGCTGATCATCGCCAACATCCCTTGCTGGGGACGTCCGCGATGGATGTTGCCGTCACGTCCTTTCATCGGCCCCAATGCGGAACCGAGATAGGCGCGTGCGCAATCGATGAATGGCTCGCCAAATGCCCTGCGCCCCGCCTGGTCGCGGATCAGCGGCGCGAAAATATCGCGACCCGGGATCAAAGCGGCACCTAACGCCGCACTGACAGCCTCTTGGCCCTTGCCGAGATAGACACCGCCCACGATCTTGCCAGCCTTGTACAAGCTCGACAATTTGTTCTCCAACACGCGCGCCTGAACCATGGCCCGATACATGGCCCGCACGTAGTCGGCACCCTCTCGTTGGCTCTGTAGGTTCTGGTTTTCTGTCACGCGCAAAAGATAGTCTTGGGGATTGTCACGGAAAAGAAAAATTTGTCATGGCACGATGTTCTTCACCAGGTTCACACCAACTGTGTTTCCACCAGGATTCGGTAGCTTCCGGCCAACGCCATCAGTTCCTCGTGGGTGCCACTTTCCACAATGTGACCGCTCTGCACGACCAGAATGCGATCCGCATTTCTCACCGTGGAAAGCCGGTGGGCGATCACCAGTGCCGTACGCCCATGCATCAAGCGCTCCAGCGCTTCGTTGACAAGTCGCTCGCTTTCCGCATCGAGCGCGCTGGTCGCTTCATCCAACAGCAAAATCTTAGGGTCCGCGAGCACGGCACGCGCGATCGCGATGCGCTGTCTTTGCCCACCCGAAAGCTTCACGCCACGCGGCCCCACCGCCGTTTCATAACCTTCCGGCATGTCCGTGATGAAGTCATGGGCGTTCGCCACTCGCGCGGCGGCCTCGATCTCCCCTTGCGAGGCACCCGGCTTGCCGTAAGCGATGTTCTCCGCAATGCTACCGCCAAACAACATCACCTCCTGCGGCACCACGGCCATCTGCTTGCGCAGCTTGGTGATATCCAACTGGGAAATCTCCTGGCCATCAAACAACACAGTGCCGCTCTCCGCATCATGAAAACCTAACAAAAGAGAGAAAATCGTGCTTTTGCCGCCGCCGGATGCGCCCACCAGCGCCACGCGTTGGCCGGGCTTCGCCACAAATGTCACACCGCGCAGCACCTCATGATCCGGACGCGATGGATAGCGGAAACAAACGCCATCCATCGCCACCTCGCCGCGGAAGTTTGGCAGCATCGTGCCGCCCTGACGCTCCACCGGCATGGCCAGCACTTCGCGCAAACGCTCGCTGGCACCATTCATCGCGGAAATCTGCGCCATGATCTCAGGGAAGGAGCCCAACGATGCGCCGACGAAAATGCTGAATAAAATGAACGAGATGAACTGCTCCTGGCTGATCTGATCCTGCGCCAACATGCGCGCGCCCATCCACACCACGGCCGCGATGGTGCCAAACATCACAAAGATGATGAACGACAAGAACAAGCCGCGCGTGCGAGCTCCGGCCACGGTCACCTCGAAGTATTGCTTCAGGCGCTTGCCATAGCGATGCCGCTCGTAGCCCTCGTTGCCGTATGATTTCACATCCGCGATGGCCTGGCACACCTCCTCCACAATCGTGCTGGATTCCGATAGAGCGTCTTGCGAGGCTTTGGAATGGGCTTTCACCCGGCGTCCGATCAATGCCACCGCCAACACCACCAGCGGAATGCAAGACATCATCATTAGAGAGAGTTTCCATGAGGAATAAAACACCACGGCAAGACCACCGAGGAGAATCACCGTCTGGCGCGCTGCCTGCGGCACGGTGGTGATCAGTGTTTCACGAACCACCGCGAGATCGGCGGAAATGCGATTGCTGAGGGCACCGGTGCGCTGCTCCTGGAAAAACGCCACAGGCAGGGACGTGAGATGATCGAACAAATCCTTGCGCATGTCATTGAGCGCGGCTTCACCCGAGCGGATGAATCCCTGCACGCGCCAGTAGCCGATGAAGGCCTGCAGCGCGAGTGCCGCGATCATGATGACGACGTCGCTATCGATTTTCCGCACGACCTCCTGCGGGTTCACGCCTTGGCGCAGGGCATCTCCGGGGTCACCGATCAAATCCTTCAAAAACCACGGAAATACCAACGACAGAGCCGCGGTGAACAGCAAGGCCACCAGGGAAGGAAGAAATACTTTTTTGTGACGGGAAAGATAATGCCACAACCACACGAATCCTTCGCTTTTCGCACTCGCCATGCCGCAGTGAAAACACGGAGCACGCGATGGTCAAGCCCACAGCAACACTTCGCGACTTTATCTGTCTGATTTTCCCTACAAAAAAACCGGCTGTTTCCAGCCGGTTTTTGAGGTGATGGATTGTCAGTGAAAAATTACGCCTCGGCAGTCGCGGTTTCGGCCGCGGCTGGGGTTTCTTCTTTCTTCACCGGAGCGTCGCAGAACTCGATGTAGGCCATCGGCGCGGCATCGGTCATACGGGCACCAAGTTTGGTGATGCGGCAGTAACCGCCGGGGCGGCTGGCTGCGGCAGGAGCCACTTCTGCAAACAATTTTTGCACGACTTCCTTTTGACGCAGGAAGGCGATCGCTTGACGGCGGGCATGAAGATCACCGCTCTTGCCGAGGGTGACCATCTTTTCCGCCACGGGGCGAAGTGCCTTGGCTTTGCCCAAGGTGGTTTTGATACGTCCGTGCTCGATCAGGCTGCATGCCAGATTGGCGAGCAAGGAACGGCGGTGCGCGGCGGTGCGCTTGAGTTTGGATTTGCTGCTACGATGTCTCATCGGAAATGTTCTTTCTAGTTAAATGGTGGGGAAACGGGCGGATTAATCATCAAGGTTTTGCGCGATCAGATCGGCGAGACCCACCTGCGATTCCTCTTCGCCACCGAGGCGAGGAGCGCGGAAGGCCACGGACGGACCGGAGTAGAGCGAAGGATCGATGGACATGCCGAGCGACAGACCGAGTTCCACGAGTTTGTCCTTGATCTCGTTGAGCGACTTCTTGCCGAAGTTGCGGTACTTGAGCATCTCGGCTTCGGTTTTCGTGGCGAGCTGACCCACGGTCGTGATGTTCGCGTTGTTGAGGCAGTTGGCGGCGCGCACGGAGAGTTCGATCTCGTTGACGCTCATGCCCAGCAACTTCTTGAGGGCGGCATTCTCCTCGGTGGATTCGGCCGGAGCGGCATCGAAGTTCACCAAGTTGTCGTCGTAGTTCACGAACACGTCGAGGTGGTGGCGCAAGATGGCTGAAGCTTGCAGCAGGGCATCCTGCGGCGTGATGCGGCCGTCTGTCCAGATATCGAGCAGAAGTTTGTCGAGGTCCGTCTTTTCACCCACACGGGCGCTTTCCACGGCATACTTGACGCGGGTGACGGGTGAGAAAATCGAGTCGATGGCAATGACGCCGATGGCCTGGTCCTTGCGTTTGTTTTCCTCGCCGGTGGCGAAACCGCGGCCCACGCGCACTTCGAACTCGCAATCGAATTTCACTTTGCGGTCCAGCGTGCAGATCAGTTGGTCCTTGTTCACCACTTCATACATGTTGTCCTCGATGATGTCACCGGCGGTGACGAGGCCATCGCGCTCGACGTGAATTTTCAGCACGCGAGGCTCTTTGTCGTGATGAAGGAATTTGACTTTCTTCAAATTGAGAATGATGTCGGTCACGTCTTCCACCACGCCCGGCAGGCTGGAGAATTCGTGTTGCACGCCGGCGATGCGGACGGAAGTGATGGACGCACCTTCCAGCGAACCCAGCAACACGCGGCGCAGGGAGTTTCCGAGGGTGTGACCGTAGCCACGCTCGAAAGGTTCAGCCACAAACTGGGCATATACATCCGTGGCGGTGTCTTCGTTTTTGACAAGACGGTTCGGCAACTCAAAGCGACCCAGTTGGGTGGCTTTTTTGACTTCTTCTGATTCTGTTGACATAGGTATGATGGAGACGCCGGGTTACCCTCTGCGTGCGAGCATTTCCGCGCCCGAAAGCGCAAATGAGAGGACCAACGGCAATGATGAAGCTCGCGGGGCGGCGAATTAAGTCGATTTCCCGCACTTTGACAACAAATTTTTTGGCAAATTTTCCCATCTGCACCCTCCCATGACACAGATTTTGCACGGCATGACATTTTTTGATTGCTCGTGCGCACAAAACTGATAGAAATCTTCTCGGAACAAGAGTCCAATCCCATGAGTAATTACACATCCAAAAAGAATCTTACCAGATTCACCTACGAAAACTCCGCCTTCCTCGGATGGCGGTTGTATATCACCCGCAAAGGAAAATCCTTCGTGAGATATTTTTCCGATCGCCAGTACGGTGGTCCGAAAGAATCGCTCGCAGCAGCGGAAGCCGCCCTGAACGAACTGAAAGATGTTCTCGGCAAAGCCAAGCTGGTCGATGGCACCCTGAGCGAGGCCACCGTGAGCAAAGGCATGAAGATCATCACGCCCAAAGTAGCAGCTAAAGTCGGCAAACCCCCCAAAACCGCCAAGCCTGTGAAAGCGACGAAAGGTAAAAAGTAAGCGATTCGGCGGAAGTTTTTCTTGCGTAAAAGCGATTCACCGCTTTGTTGGCGCCAGATGAGCCGAGCCCACCGACTTGCGATTTACTGGTATCGCCGAGATCTCCGGATTTCCGATCACAAAATTCTCAGAACCGCTTCGCAGGAATGTGAAGCGGTTTTGCCTTGTTATATCCTCTCCTCCTGGCAAAACCGGCACCATTGGACCGGGGCGAACCGGCAACAATTCCTCTGCGAGTGCCTTCATTCACTGGATGCGAATTTGCGCACCTTGGGCAGCCGCTTGGTGATACGCCAGGGAAACGCGGTGGAGGCCTTGCGTCAGCTTATCGTCGAATCCGGAGCGGACGCCTTGTATTTCCAGCGCGATCCCGATCCATTTGGCAAAACAACCGAGTCTGCCGTGGAACGCATGTGCGGCGAGATGGGAGTGAACGTGCAAGGCATGCACGATGTGAGCCTGCATCGCCCGGAGGAAATTCTCACCGGCGGGCAGCTCCCTTACCGTGTCTATACTCCCTATTCAAAGAATTGGCTGGCCCAGCCCAAGGAGCCACCGGTGCCGAAACTCACCGCTCTGTCCACCCCCGCACTGCCGGCATCCGATCCATTGCCCTCCTTGTCCAGTTGGGGCCTGGCGTCATCCGGCGCCACTCTTTTACCCGCAGGGGAAAAGGCGGCACGCCAGCGATTCCGCAGCGCATTGCAGGAAAAAATCGCGCATTACGCGGATCGGCGCGATCTGCCCGCCATCGAGGGCACCACCCGCATCAGCCAGGATCTCCGCTTCGGGCTCTTGTCCGTGCGCAGCATGTATGAAGCGATCCACCAGGCCATGATCGATGCCCCCGCCGCTGTGCGCACCAATCACCACACCTATCTCAAGGAACTGGCGTGGCGTGAGTTTTATTTTGCGATCCTACACTTTTTCCCCGAGGTGCTGGACCTGGAGTTCACCCCATCCTGGCGTGGTCTGTCGTGGGATGAACCAGATGAAAAACTTGTTGCATGGCAACAAGGCCGCACCGGCTTCCCCATCGTGGATGCCGGCATGCGCGAGCTGCTGGCCACCGGGCACATGCACAACCGCGTGCGCATGATCGTAGCGATGTTTTTAACCAAGGATTTGCATTACGATTGGCGCATCGGTGAGAGCTGGTTCATGCAGCATTTGATCGATGGGGAAATCGCCTCCAACAACGGCGGGTGGCAATGGTCCGCGGGTACAGGGGCTGATGCCGCACCGTACTTTCGCATTCAGAACCCGTGGTCCCAAACCGTGCGCTTCGACCCGCAGGGACTCTACATCAAACGCTGGGTGCCGGAACTGGCTCATGTGCCGGCGAAACTTTTCCACACCCCGCCTGCGAATGGACGCCCCATCGCACCGGACTATCCTCGCCCCATCGTCGATCACAACGTCGAACGCCTGCGCACGCTGGACATTTTCCAGAAACACAAAGAGCAGCAGCGTTGAGCCATCACTCCAGCGGGCGGATCTGATCCGCTTGCAACAGGGCCTCGATGCCGCCATTCCTCTCAATCAACAACTCCCCACGCTCGCCGATGCCGTGGACCCGGGCGATGTGAACCTCATTGCATAACAACAAGGACACGCGCTTGCCGCTCAGCGCGCAGCGTTCGCGCCACTCGGCCAGCAGATCGCTAAATTCACTTTCCGCCCGGCGGCTGTGGGACAGGATCGATCGCGCCACGCCGACTAACAGATCCTCACGATCATATTCGATGCCGGTCTCCCGGCGCATGGAAGTAGCGATGCCGGCAATCTCCTGCGGAAATTCCGTCACATTCACATTCAGACCCACACCTGCGATCACCACATCACCCGATGACTCCAGCAGGAGGCCCGCGATTTTTTTCCCCGCGACCCAGACATCGTTCGGCCACTTCACCTCAGCCGCCAGACCATGCATCTCCAGGGTCTTGGCAACAGCCAGTCCTATCACCAGCGCCAGTCGCGGCCACAGCGCGCGGGGCATGCCGGGTCGCAGGATTTGGGAAAATGCCAGTGCCTGTCCTGCGGGACAAATCCACACGGCCCCCCGCCGCCCGCGTCCGGCACTTTGCTCATCAGCACAAACCACCGATCCCTCGGCTGCCCCTTGCTCCGCCCACAGCCGCGCCTCATCATTGGTGGAACCCACGAGGTCATGCCAGCGGATCTCCATGCCACAGCTCGTGCGGAGAATTCTCATGCCCCCACGAAGTCCAGCGCCAGATCCATGGCTTTCACGGAATGGGTCAAGGCCCCCACGGAAATGAAATCCACTCCCGTCTCAGCGATCCCACGCACCGTGCCCAGCGTCACACCACCGCTCGCCTCCAACATCGGACGCGTGCGGATGCCTCGCATCTCCACCGCCTGACGCAGCTGATCAAGGCTCATGTTATCCAACAAAATATAATCCACTTCCTCCATGGCGAGGAATGCTTGCACCTGGTCCAGATGATCCGCCTCCACTTCCACCTCCACATCGGGGTGATCGGCGAGCAATTGTTTCATCGCCTGCTGCATCGCCTCCATCCCGCTTTCGCTGACGATATGGTTGTCCTTGATCATCACACGGTCGTAGAGACCCATACGGTGATTGGTGCCACCGCCACAACGCACGGCGTATTTTTCCAACCATCGCAACCCGGGCGTGGTCTTGCGGGTGTCGAGGATGCGCGCTTTCGTGCCATCCACGGCTTTCACATACTCGTAGGTTTGCGTGGCGATGCCGCTGAGACGCTGCATGAAATTCAGTGCCGTGCGTTCCGCCGTGAGGATGGAGCGGGCGCGGCCGCTGATTTTCATGACGATCGCCCCATGCGTGACGCGCGCACCATCCTCGATCAACAAATCCACTTGCAGGCCGCCGTCGATCTTCAAAAACACCTGACGCGCCAGTTCCGTGCCGGCGATCACGCCCTCCTGCCGGGCCACCATCAAGGCGGTGACCTCCCTGCCCTCGGGCACGAAATATTGCGCGGTGAGATCGCCCGACCCAATGTCCTCGCATAAGGCTCGCTCGATCAACCATTCATGGGAGTGTTCATTCACGCGAATGTGCTAGCCATTCAAGAACGGGAAATCAAGTGACTTTTCCGTAGCATGATCGTTCTGAGCAAACCACCGCCCGCGGAATCCGGCTTTACAGTGACGATTTTCCCGCTAGCTTTCCGGCATGTCGTGGCGTCCGCAGGATCCTCCCGCGCGCTGGTTGAGACGAATTCCCGCGCGTTACCACAAACTGGCTCGTATCGCCCTCGGCATGGCGATCGGTGGCATCTTCGGCGCGTTTTTCTTCTGCCTCTACTACTCCACGCTGGCCTCCAGCTACGACATCGCCGAGGTGGGAAAACTGCCTCAACGCAACCGTGTGTATGACCGTTTCAACAACGAGATTGATGCCGTGGTGGGCTCCACCATCGATCTCATCGAGTTCGAAGATCTGCCGCCCTTCATGGTGAAAGCCCTGCAAGCGCGGGAAGACGCGGAATTTTTCACCCACTCCGGCGTTCACATCCGCGGTCTCGCGAGAGCCACGGTGCGCAACATCAAGGACATGAAATTCACTCAGGGAGCCTCCACCTTGTCCATGCAGTTGGCTCGCAATACCTACGAAATCCGCGCCAAATCCCTGCACCGGAAATTTCTCGAAATCGCCCTGACCCTGCGCGTGGAAAAGCACTACTCCAAGCAGCAAATCATGGCCGGTTACCTGAACCGGATCTACTTCGGTGTCGGTGCCGGTCACCTCGGTGTGCAGGACGCCGCCCGACACTACTTCGGACAACACGTCAGAGACCTCAACGAAGCCGAGTGTGCGATGCTGATCGGCATCATCCGCGGTCCGCACATTTTCTCTCCCTGGCGCGACTGGGAAGCGGCCTTGGAACAACGCGATCAAGTGCTGCAGCGCATGATCGCCATGAAGTTCATCGATGAAACCGAAAAGCAACGCATCATCGAGCTGCCCATCCGCATGACCAAGCCGGAACAAGTCATCACCGAGAAATCTTACGCCATCCAAGCCATCGTCCGGGAAGTCAACAAACTGGTTCCAGCCGAGGAAATTCAGTTGGGAGGACTTCACATCTACACCACACTCGACATGCCATGGCAGCGGCGGCTGGAAAAAGAACTCCAACAGACGCTCAGCTCCTTGGAAAAGGACAAAACCTATCGGTCTCCCACCCTCGCCGAATACGCCACCACTAAAAACCCCAACTACCTGCAAATGACCGCGGTCACCCTCGAAACCAAAACGGGGGCCATTCTCGCACAAATCGGCGGCAGAAATTTCGAGCACTCGGCCTTTGATCGCTGCCATACCGCGCGGCGCGACCTCGGCACCGCCTTCGAGCCATTCGTCGCGGTCGCCGCTGCCCAGCGCGGTCGTCCGGTGTATCCCGGCAGCCCGGTGCGCACCGGCATGCCCATCGGACCGGAGGGCGTCGAGCGCATCGCCCGCCGCTGCGGGCTCAGCGGCCCTTTCGCCACCACCGAGGACCTTTACCGCGGTGCCGTTTCCGCCACCCCCATGGAAATGGCCATCGGCCTCTCCACCCTCGCCAACAAAGGCCAGCGCCCGAAACCCTTCCTCATTCGCGAAATCCGCAACTCGGATCAGGAGGTCATCGTCCGCCATCAGCCGGAGCTGTTCAAGGCCCTCAACCCCGACGCCACACTCGCCGCGCTGAAGGTCCTCAAACAAACGAGCGGAGCCGAAATTTTCACCGGTGCCACCGGCTCGGAACGCGAAGCCTGGATGCTGCGCCTGGGTCCCAAAGGCTCCACCGCCATCTGGGTCGGTTTCGATCAACCGCAGGTCATCACTCACGAAAGCCGCCTGAAGCAGTTCCTCTCGGAAATCGTCAACCGCCTTGATAACTAACACATCTGCGAGTTTTCGCTTTTCCTCACCGCCTCCCCCAGCCATTCTCCCATCCACGTCATGCAAGTTGTTTCTCTCCACATCGGTGCCAGCTCGGTCTCCCTCCTCATCGGCGAACAAGCCGAGGATGGCACCATCACCCCCATCGATTTCCTGGAACAACCCGCGCCCCTCGCGCATGACATTTTCGGCCGCGGCATCATCGCCGCCAGCACCACCGAACGCGTGGTCAGCATCATCCTGGGTTACCAGAAAACCCTGCGTGAACTCGGCTTGCCGGAGCAACAGTTGACCCGCGCCGTCGCCACCAACATCCTGCCGGAAGCCAGCAATCACGATGTCTTCCTCAACCGCATCCGCGTCGCTTGCGGGGTCGATCTGGTCCCCATCGATGATGGTGAAATGACGCGTCTCATCTATCTCAAAACCCGTCGCCGCCTGATGGACACCCCGGCGATGAAACGCAGCTGCACGCTCGTCATCCACGTCGGCCCCGGCAACACCCGCGCCCTGCTTTTCAAAAAAGGCGTCATCGCCCGCTACACCTCCTACCGCCTGGGCACCCACCGCACCCGCGAAGCCGTGCAAAATTCCAATGCCGAGGGGCCGGCCTTGCTCGACCTCATCCGCCAACACGCCAGCGGCAATCTGGAACAAATCCGCGTCGATTACGAAACGGAAAAAATCGAGGCTCTCGTCATCATCGGCTATGAGATCCAGCTCATGGCTCCCTTCCTCAACAAACCGCGACAGGCCTGCACCCTCAAGACCATCAAACAGCTCACCCACCAGGCGTCCACCATGTCCGACTACGATCTGGTGAGAAAATTCAACCTCGACTACCACACCGCCGAGGCCCTGCTGCCCGCCATGGAAATCGCGATCGCCATCACCGAGATGCTGCGTTTGCCCGAGATGTTCATCCCCATTTCCGACTACGAACAAGGCCTGCTTCACGATCTTCTCATCTCCAAGACCCTCATCGGCACCTTTGAAGAGGAAGTGCTGCGCGCCACCCACATCCTCGCCGAACGCTACCACTCGGACCCGCGCCACGGCGATCACGTTTCCAAGCTCTGCCTCCATCTTTTCCAGCACCTGCAACCGCTTCACCACATGGGCGACCACGAGGCCCTGCTGCTCCAGTGCGCCGCCATCCTCCACGAAGTCGGCTCCTACATCAGCCCGCGCTCCCACCACAAGCACTCGCAGTACATCATTCTCAACTCAGAAATTTTCGGGCTCGACCGGCTCGACATCACCCTCGTGGCATTGGTCGCGCGCTATCACCGCCACTCCACTCCGCGCCCCGATCACCCGGACTACGCCGACCTCAGCGCCCACGATCGCGTCCGCGTCTGCAAGCTCGCCGCCCTCCTGCGCGTGGCGGATGCCTTGGAGCGCACCCACCATCAACGCGTCCACGACATTGGCATCATCCTGCAAACGGATAAAATGATCCTCAAACTCAAGGGCGTCAGTGATGCCACCGTCGAGCAGCTCGCCATGCAATCCAAGGCCGATCTTTTCACGCAGACCTTCGGCCTGCAAGTCGTCGTCGAAACCGATGGCTGACCTTCCTTGTCAGACCTTTTCCCATCGCGACGGGCGGGGGTATTTCATCTCCAACCATGCGCGGAACTGTTCATCGTGTACCGCGCTGTCCGGCACGTTCAACCAGCGCATCCGGGGATCATCTTTGTTGTCGAGAGTCGCTTTTTCATCGCACGGCCTGCCCTCGGCCCCCAGCAGTCCGAAGTAAGCCAACTCCATGGGACATTTGAACCAGATGCCGAAATACTCGATCGTCTTGCGCAAGTGCTGACGATGAAACAAGTAGGGTGTGTGGGTGGAATAATTCGGCAAGCGATCCACCCCGCGCTCATGATGCAAACGTGAAGCGATCACCGCCGCCCCAATCTGCCACTTGTTGCCCTCCTGCATCAGCTGGGGGATGGCGGAGATCACATTTTCTTCCAGATACACCGGCTCCGCGAAATCCGCCTCGGTGGTCGGTCGCAAGAACAAAATATCATCGTTCATCAACAGAATCTGATCCGCCAGTGCGCCGGAGCGCAGCAAGGTCTGAGGCAACGAATCCTCATATCGGAACACCTCTTCCCGCAACCATTCCGGGCACTCGCTGCCCCATACAATCAAAGGCCAGTCCGCCGGACCATAGGCATCCAACGATCTCAAGGTGTAACGCAGCAACTCTCCCTGCCAGACGTCTCCCTCCAGACGGAAGGGCAGACCGATCAGCTTTTTCATCTCCGCCACCTCCGGCCAAGGCTTGAATGACATGGGCGGACGCGCCACCGGCAAATACCCCTGCCGTTGCCATGTTTTCAACGCCGCACCTTTGTCGCGCCCGGCACAATGATACATCCACGCCGGAGCCTCGTTTTTCCCGGCATCAGGACGACAATTCCATTTTTTCTCCAGATTGCCTAACAGCTCCGGATGCTCGCGCCCGAGCTTGTAGCGCCACCAATTGAAATAATATTCCAATGGCACATGCGCCGCCGCATACCCCTCGGTCAGCGGCAACAAGATCTCCGCCGTTGGGCGATCCAGCAACCACACCGCATCGTTCGCATACGGAAAATCATCCACTTCCGCCGTGGGTTCCACCTCTTTCATCCACTTCCGCCACGACAACGCTCGGCTTGGGGAAAATGACGACTCCCGTGCCCACCATCCCCGCCCCCGCGATCCATCCACCACATGGGGGGCCAGCGGGTGAATCATGATATCCGCATCCACCACCACCATCCACGCAAACTCACCGGCCAGGAAATCCTGCAACCATTGACGATAAGGCACTTCGCGCAAACCCTGCCTCACCGCTGGCTGACTATCCACACGCAACTCCATCCGGTGCCGCGTCACCCACGATTTCATACCGGGCAAAAACGCCTGGATCCACGCTGCATCGCCATAGTGCCACGTGTAGCAGACACAACTCACCGCACTGGCCGATTCCAGTTCGATGGGCAAACGCAGAGGCTGCGGGGACTCGCGCACCGCGCGCATCGGCTCCACCACCGGTACCACCGGCGCGGACTTTTCCGCGTCACTCCAGGACCAGCGCATGTTTCCTACTTCTCTGCCATCGCGTTCGCTCATGCACTAGCTATCTTGCTGCCCCCACCCCATGTCAAACGCCAAAACACACTCTCGCTGCACCCCAACCTTAAAAACTCACCCATAACTACAAACAAAAATTCATCTGACCTGTTTTTTGTAACAGATTTTTTCGATCTCCACTTGCCAAAGAACAAAAAATGTGACTATGTCGCCGCGCACACTCATTTTATGTCCTCACCCACACTCCTGATTTTGGCCGCTGGCATGGGCTCCCGTTACGGGGGGCTGAAGCAAATGGATCCCATGGGTCCGAATTGTGAAACCGTGCTCGACTACTCGGTGTTCGACGCCATTCGCGCCGGTTTCCAACGCGTGGTGTTCATCATCCGCCGCGATTTTGCCGAGGCCTTCCAGTCGGGCATCGGTGCCCGTTTCGCGGGGAAAATTGAAGTGGACTACGCCTATCAGTCGCTGGATGACCTGCCGGAAGGCTTCAGCGTCCCCGCAGGCCGCACCAAACCGTGGGGCACCACCCACGCCATTCGCGCCGCCCGGCATTTGATCAATGGCCCTTTCGCCGTCATCAATGCGGACGATTTCTATGGCCGTGATGCATACGAGCGCGCCGCCGCCTTTCTGCTCCGCCCACGCACCCAGGATGCCACCGAACACTACGCCATGGTGGGATACGATCTGACCAAGACCCTCTCGGACCACGGCGATGTGAACCGCGGCATCTGTCGCACCGATGAGAACGGCTTCCTCTCCGCCGTGGAAGAGGTGGTGAAAATCCAACGCGAGGCCGATGGCACAATCCACGGCAACTACCTCAACGGCGAACGCCGCCCGGTGCCCGCCGATGCCATCGTTTCCATGAACTTCTGGGCTTTCGATCCCTCTTTCATGGCGCGCATTGAGGAGGAATTCCTACATTTCCTCCAAGAACGCGGACAAGAGGAAAAATCCGAATGCTACATCCCCACGGTCGTGGACGCACTGATCCGCAGCGGCCGTGCCGACTGCGCCGTGCTTCCCACCACCAGCTCCTGGTTCGGCGTCACCTACCCCGAGGACAAACCCCATGTGGTCGCCAACATCCAGGGCCTGATCGCCGCCGGAGCCTACCCCACCTCGCTCTAACGAAATATGACGCACGACTTGAGAGCCATCTCCCGTTTGTTTGACATGCGGGCTGACTTTGTCCACGCCCATCCCTACGGTTCCGGACACATCAATGACACCTACTGCGCGTGGTATGACGCCGCCGGACAGCGAATCCGCTACATTCACCAGCGCATCAATCACAACGTGTTCAAAAATCCGGTGCATCTGATGGAAAACGTCGATCGCGTCACCCGCCACAGCCTGCAACTGCTGCTGGAGCAAGGTCACCCGGAAGCCTACCGCCGCACTCTTACCTGCCTCCCCGCCAAGGATGGCAAACCCTACGCCATCGATGCCGAGGGAAACGTCTGGCGCACCTACCCTTTCATCGAGCGCGCCCGCGGCTACGATGTGCTGGAAACCACCCAACAAGCCTATCAGGCGGCGCGGGCCTTTGGCGAATTCCAAAAACTCGCGGCCGAACTGCCCGGCGAGCGACTCCACGAGACCATCCCGCATTTCCATCACACACGCCAGCGCTACGAGACATTTCTCCAGGCCTTGGAAGACGATCGCCATCAACGCGCGGCCGAGGTCGCGGCCGAGGTGGACTTCGTCCGCGCCCGTGAAGCGGATTGCTCCCGCATCGTCGATCTCATCGCCTCAGGTGAGATCCCCGAGCGAGTCACCCACAACGATACGAAACTCAACAACGTGCTGCTCGATGACGTCACCGCCGAGGGCGTCTGCGTGATCGATCTGGATACCACCATGCCCGGTTCCGCGCTCTACGACTTCGGCGACATGGTTCGCACCGCTGTTCCCAAACTCGCCGAGGACGCCACCGACCTTTCCTCTATGGATCTGAAAATGGACATGTTCCGCGCCCTCGTACAGGGCTACACCCACAGCGCCACTTTCCTCAATCAAGCGGAAAAAGCCCATCTCGCCTACGCGGGAAAACTCCTCACGCTGGAATGCGGCATCCGTTTCCTCACAGATTACCTGCAGGGCGATGTCTATTTCAAAATCAAGCGCCCCAGCCAGAACATCGACCGCTGCCGCAACCAGTTCGCCTTCGTGCAAGCACTCGAGCGCCGGATGACGGAGCTGGAGGATCAGGTCGCAGCCATCCTGTCCACACCCGCCTAGTTCACCTTTCCTCATGAAAATTCTCATCACCGGCGGTTCCGGCTTCATCGGCTCCCACATCGCCGAACATTTCCAATCGATTGCGCAGGAAATCCGCGTGCTGGACAACTACCGCACCGGCTACGCAAAAAATCTGTTAGACCTTCCCGTAACGCTGATCCAAGGCTCCATCACCGACCGCGCCCTCGTCCGCGAAGCCGTGCAGGGCGTGGACTACATTTTCCACATGGCCGCCCTCGTCAGCGTGCCGGAATCCATGAGCAAGCCCGGAGAATGCGTGGACATCAATGTGACCGGTCTGCTCCATGTGCTCGAAGAAGCCGCTGCCGCCGGAGTGAAAAAAATCGTGCTCGCATCCTCCGCCGCCGTCTATGGTGACAACCCCACCGTGCCGAAGATCGAAACCATGATGCCGGAGCCCAAAAGCCCCTATGCCATCACCAAACTCGATGGCGAATACTACCTCGAACTCTTCCGCCGTGAGGGCAAGCTGCAAAGCACCTCCATCCGCTTTTTCAACGTCTTCGGCCCGCGCCAGGACCCCAAGGGTGCCTATGCCGCCGCCGTGCCCATTTTCATCGAAAAAGCCCTGCGCCATGAGGACATCACCATCTTCGGTGATGGCGGTGCCACCCGCGATTTCATCTACGTCAAGGACATCGTCGGCGCGCTCGCCTTCGCCGCCCAACACGACATCCACGGCACCTACAATGCCGGTTACGGTGGACAAATCACCATCAACGACCTCGCGCACAAGATCATCGAGGCCGCCGGCAGCAGCTCCCGCATCGTTCACCTCCCCGAGCGCCCCGGCGATGTGCGCCACTCCCGCGCCAGTGCCGATAAACTCCGCGCCTCTGGCTGGGAACCGCAGTTCACCCTGGAACAAGGCCTCTCCTCCACACTCGACTACTTCCGCTCACAACTCTAACATACGTCGCGGACTATCCAAGCCGGGATCACTCTCGGCCCAGCAATCGCCAGCAGAAGCCAACCATGAGAGATCGACGTTTCATCGCTCAGCATCGCGGCGGACCATTGCCCCGGGCCTGTCATCGCAGCCTGGCACTATGGGCGGCGGACTGCGCGGAGGATGTGATCGGATTATTTGAAACGCAGACTCAGGATGGCCGTCCACGTCAAGCATTGGCCATCGCTCGGGCATGGGCGGAGGGACAAGTGAAGACCGGAGTGGCCATGAAAGCGGCCGTCGCTGCCCACGCGGCGGCCAGAAGTGTCACCGACGCGGCCGCCATCGCAGCGGCACGCGCCTGCGGCCACGCGGTGGCAACAGCCCATGCCGCCGACCACAGCATGGGGGCCTTGCTCTATGCCATGAAAGCACTGGACGCCGCGGGCATAGACTCCCAAGCCGCATTCCACCACCAGATCGAACGCCTCCCCCCTCACCTTCGCGACCAAGTCGCAACGGGCGTGCTGTCACGTGTGAAAAAAATCTCCCCGCCGCCGTCACGCGAAATGCAGTGGTCCGCAGAAAAACGTTAGGGGGCTTTGTTTTTGATCGCCGTGGCGGTATATCGGCATTTGCTCTAACACTCCACCACGTTCACCGCCAGACCGCCGCGGGAGGTTTCCTTGTATTTGGCATTCATGTCACGACCGGTGGCGCGCATGGTTTGAATGACCTTGTCGAGCGAGACGAAGTGCGTGCCATCGGATGACATCGCCAGGCGCGAGGCATTGATCGCTTTCACCGCGCCCATCGCGTTTCTCTCGATGCACGGGATTTGCACCAGCCCGCCAATGGGATCACAGGTCAGGCCGAGGTTATGCTCCATGCCGATTTCCGCCGCGTTTTCCACCTGACGGATCGAGCCGCCGAGGTATTCGACAAGGCCCGCCGCCGCCATCGAGCACGCGACCCCCACCTCCCCCTGGCAACCGGCCTCGGCTCCAGAGATGGAGGCATTGCGTTTGTAGAGCATGCCGATCGCAGCCGCGGTGAGCAGAAAACGCTCCACACCATCGCGATAGGGCGAATGCCGGAAGCGCACGGCGTAATGCAAGACCGCCGGGATGATGCCCGCCGCGCCATTGGTCGGAGCTGTCACCACTCGTCCACCCGCCGCATTTTCCTCATTCACGGCCAGTGCGTAGAGATTGACCCAGTCGAGGATGGAGAGCGGATCGGCCAGTGCCATCTCGGGCTTCTGGCGCAGTTGGTCATAATTTTGTTTCGCGCGGCGCTTCACTTGCAAGCCCCCGGGCAGGATGCCGTCGCGACTGATCCCACGCTGCACACAGCCCTGCATGGCCTGCCAGATTTCCTGCAATTTCGCCCGCGTCTCATGCTCCGGACGATAGGCCGACTCATTGGCCATGGTCAGCTCGCTCACCGACATCTGATGTTGCTCGCAGATCGCCATCAACTCGGCGGCGCTCTTGAACGGATGCGGCACCGCCACTTCCCCTGCCGGTTGCTTCATCTCATCCTCCGTGGCGATGAAGCCCCCACCCAGCGAATACACCACCTGTTCCAGCAGGACATCCCCGGCCGCATTTTGCGCGAAAAAATGCATGCCGTTGGGATGCAGCGGCAGCGGCTTGAGACGTTTGAAACTCAGATCCGCCTTGGCATCAAATGCGAAGGCAACCTCCTCCGTCCACTGCATGCGTCGTGTTTGCCGGAGCTGATGGATTTTTTCTTCCATCGCATCCACAGCGGTGGTCTCAGGTTCCTCGCCTAACAAGCCCAGCATGATGGCCGTGTCCGTGCCGTGACCCTTGCCGGTGGCGGCGAGGGAGCCATACAAATCACAGGCGACGCGTGTCACGGCTGGCAAGTGTGGCGATTCCATCAAAGCCCGGCGGAACTGAAAGGCCGCGCGCATCGGACCGACAGTATGCGAAGAGGAGGGACCGATGCCGATGGTGAAAAGTTGCAAGGCGGAGATACTCATGACCGATGCGCAATTAGCTACCGCTGTCAAAGCGCTGTAAAGCCCCAAACCTGTTTCACCAAGCATTCCTGTGCAGAAAAAAAACCGGTTTCCCGTCACACGGCGTTAGAACTCTGATTTTCATTGGCCTGTGCCGGAAATGATCCTACACTCCCGCCATGGAAAGCTTGGCATCCGGCGCGCTGCACATACCCGCCACAGAGCGCTCGCGCCCCCTCATCCTCATCACCCCTGGCGATCCGGCGGGCATAGGCCCCGAGGTCATCCGCAAGGCTCTTGCTGATCCTGATCTGCCCCGGCATTGCGATTACGAGCTTTTACCCCATGCGGCGGATTTCGTGACCGGAAAACCTAACGAAGCATCGGCACGCATCGCGCTGGATTGCCTGGAGATGGCCGCGCTGCGCTTGAAGGAAGGTCGTGCCGATGCGGTCGTGACCGGACCCGTTTGCAAAGAATCACTGCAAGCCCTGGGTTTCCCCTTCCCCGGGCAAACGGAGTTTTTTTGTGATCGCCTGGGAGCGGCGGATGTGACCATGTGCCTCAGCGGAGATCACCTGACGGTGGGACTGGTCACCATTCACATCCCGCTGGCGGAGGTCGCGACCACGCTGGATCAGGCAGCCATCATCAAAAGCGGCAAGCACCTCGCGGACTACATGCGGCAGCGCCTGGGCCGCCAGCCACGCGTCGCCGTATGCGGGCTCAATCCCCATGCCGGAGAAAATGGCAGCTTTGGCCGCGAGGAAATTGACATCATCGCGCCTGCCATCCTCGCCTTGCAGCAGGCCGGACACGCGGATTTTTCCGGCCCTCACGTGCCCGATGCCATTTTCCGCGCAGCCGCCCGCGGTCACTACGATGCCGTCCTCTGCATGTATCATGATCAAGGCCTGATCCCGTTGAAACTGTTAGACTTTGACAACGCCGTGAACATCACACTCGGTTTGCCCCGCCCGCGCCTTAGTCCTGACCACGGCACGGCCTTTGACATCGCCGGGAAAAACATCGCGGATCACTCTTCGATGCTGCGCGCTTTGCAACGGGCGGCGGAAATGCTATCACCACCTGCGAACCGATGACTTTTTTCTCGATCAAATGTGCCGTCCTGAGTGTCACCCTCGGTGCCATTCTGGCCACATCGGGCTATTTGCTCAGCACCGCCTCTTACGTGGGCAGTGCCAGCAGTCTCACTCTCGCCCCCACGGTCACCGATTCCGGCACCTTGTGGACCGCGGAAAATGATGAAATCGCCGTGGAGGTGCGCTACATCAGTTCCGTCATCGAGACGCCCTCCATCACCATCCGCAAGAAACAACAATGGCGCACGTTGGCGGTGTGCATGGCCAGCGGTATTCTGCTAGCCTACATCACCTACCGCCTCATGATGCGCAAGGCACCCCAGGAAATCGAATCACCGCCCGCAGATCCCACACCCGCTCCCGAACCACCACCTACCGAACCCTCATGAAATATCTCCCACTCGCCCTGCTTCTCACCGTCATCAGTTGTTCTCCCTTCGCCGGAAATTCCGCGGAGGAAAACACCAGCATGCTGCCCGAGCTCACCGCAGCGCAAAAGACCGCCATCGGCAAAAAAATCTGGCAAAACGAATGCGGCGGCACCGTCGATGGACTCACCACCTGGAATGCCGGCGAAGAGTTTCCCTCTCTCGGCATCGGGCATTTCATCTGGTACACCGCCTCGCACAAAGGCCCCTTCACCGAGTCCTGGCCACAGTTCATGGCCTACTGCAAACAGCGCGGTGTCACCCCGCCCGCCGTAGCCCTCGCGCCCCACGCGCCTTGGAATTCGCCCGCCGAATTCAAGAGCGATTTCCGCAGTCCGCGCATGAACGAATTGCGCCAGTGGCTGGCATCGACCGTGACCTTGCAGACCGATTTCATCATCACCCGCTCGCGCGCCGCACTGCCGAAAATCCTCGCCGGGGCTCCCGCCTCGGACCGTGCGCGCATCGCAGCGAATTACCAAAAAGTCGCCACCACCGCCCACGGGCAGTATGCGCTCATCGACTACGTCAATTTCAAAGGCGACGGCCTCAATACCGGCGAGCGCTACAACGGCAGAGGCTGGGGTCTCCTCCAGGTGCTCGGGGAAATGAAAGACGTGCCCGGCGGTGCCGCCGCTGCCACGGAATTCGCCGCCGCCGCCACCCGCTGCCTGAACCGCCGCATCGATAACTCCCCGCCCGCGCGCGGCGAAGCACGCTGGCGCGCCGGTTGGGCGAACCGCTGCCAAACGTACGCCCGCCCGCTCTGAGCCACTCACTTTCGTGGCAACCGCACCTGCTCCAGAGCATCGCTCACGCGCTCCACTGCCGCGATTTCTCCACGCATCAGCAGGGCCGCAGCGCCCGTGACCTTGAGGTAATGATCACTGGGTAAGTGCGGCTCGCTCAAAAAACGGAAGTCCTTGCCCTGCGGCGGATGAGGATCACATTTGAAAATCGCTGTACCCTCATCCACCTCGTCAAACATCGCCACATACAGCATGCCCGCACCGCTGCGTTTGGCCGTCACACATTGCGCCCACAAAAACTGACCACCCCGCCGGGGAATGGCATCAAAGGGTGCCTCCGGTTTCATGTTGTGCCAACTGAATCCCGGGAACACCACGGGCAGGTAGTCGGTCTTTTTCTCCGCACACCAGACCATGTCCGCCCGCAGTGTGAGTGCATGTTGTTTCGCCTCCTCTTCATCGCCATAACGCCCCACCGTCCACGGCGAGACAATGTCCGCCAGCGCGATCAATTCTAACAGTTTCTGATCTGCGATCGCATCCGCCCGCAACTCCCGCCAGCGCGTCGGCACGCCCAACATCACCGTGCATCCCTGCTCCCGGAAAAACCCGATCAAGTCCCGGCATTCCTCCAGGGTGTATTCACGCTTGTCCGCGAAACCGATGCCCCACACCGCGACCAATGGTTTGCCGCGATGCCGCTGGTAGGAAGCATCCGCCGTGATGGTCATCTGCCGACTGAGCTTGAGCCAGTCCTCACGCACCACTGCCGTGCCACCGCGTTTCAATCCGGACAAATCATACATCACGGCGTAACCGCGCCCATGCCGGTTCGCCGCCTTGCGACAGTGCGAGAGCACGGTCGTTCGCACACGGAACATGCGGTCATCCTGCAAGCCCGTGGCAAAACGCTGCACAAAGGCCCCATCGATCCCATACTCCCGCATCCACGAAAAATGCCGGTCCACGGTGCTTTCGTGCAAGGAACTGAACAACACCGCCGGTTTGTTCCGGCCATCGAGAAAGGCCGTTTCGTATCGTTCCCCCGGCCCATACTCCGCCATGTCCGGCCACATCTCCACGCGGATGTTCGCAGCGGAAGGAATCTTTCTATCCCTCGTCCAGTGGTTCCACGGAAATGCCGAGCCATCGCTCCCCGTGGTGAACCATCCCTGATAGCCGCACATGACTTTTCCCGTGAGCGTGGCAACATCCACACCCGCCGCACGCGGCCCGCGATAGGGTTGCAACAGATCGGGACTCGACGGCAAGTCCCGCGCGCCCCCACAAGTCATCGTGGCGCACCAGAGCCACATCGAAAACACACTTCCTGCGTTCATGCCATGGATACTCACGCCGCACGCAAAATGTTTCTCATTGAAAAATCCTCCCTCGCGAGGCGTAATGCTCAGGTCACTCCTCATTTCATGAAAACCACTCCGCTTTCCCTGGCACTCGCCTGCGTGATTTCTTCACCCGCAGTCGCCATTCCGCCGCCGCTCGATTTCACCCCGCAGCCGCAGGTGCCGTTTCTCAGCCCCGAGGAGTTCTTGAAAACGGTGCAGTTACCCGAGGGCTACCGCCTCGAACTCGTGCTCAGCGAGCCGCAGATCAAGGAACCCGTCGCCATCGCCTTCGATCCGAATGGCGCCATGTACATCGCGGAAATGCGCACCTACATGCAGGACATCGATGGCACCGATGAAATCACCCCGCGCAGCGTGGTCAGCAAGCACGTTAGCAGCAAGGGCGATGGCACCTTCGACAAGCATAGCGTCTATCTGAAAGACGTCCTGCTGCCGCGCATGATTCTGCCGCTCGATGACCGCATTCTGTTAGGCATCACCAACACCTCGGACCTGACGATCCACAGCGACAAGAATCGCGACGGCATCGCCGATGACAGCAAACTCTGGTTCCAGGGCGGCCCGCGCGGCGGCAACATGGAACACCAACCCAGCGGCCTGGTCTGGGGCATGGATAACTGGATTTACACCACCTACAATTCCTATCGCCTGCGCTGGAGCGGGGAAAACGGCACTCCCCTGCAGGAATCCACCTACCCGAACGGCGGACAGTGGGGCCTGGCACAGGACGACTACGGCAAGATGTGGTGGAGCAATGCCGGTGGTGAAAAAGGCCTGCACACCTATCAGGTTCCCATCGTCTATGGCAACCTCAATCCGCCGTCGCAAAAGGAAAAAGACTTCGATGTCACCTGGCCACTGGTCGGCGCTCGCGATTACCAGGGCGGCCCGAACAAATCCCGCCCCGATGGCACGCTCAATCACTTCACCGGCTGCGCCGGTCAAACGGTCTTCCGTGGCGACCGACTCCCCGCCGAATTGAACGGCAATGTTTTTCTCCCCGAGCCCGTCGGACGATTGATCCGTCGCTCCGTGGTGACGGACCAGGAAGGCCTAACGGTTCTCAGCAATCCCCATCCGCAATCCGAGTTCATCCGCTCGACCGATCTCTGCTTCCGCCCGATGAACATGACCACCGGTCCGGATGGCTGCCTCTACATCGTCGATATGTACCGCGGCATCATCCAGGAAGGAAACTGGGTGCGCGAGGGCTCTTACCTGCGCAAAGTCGTGCAGCAGCATGGCTTCCAGAACAACGTCGGGCGCGGGCGCATCTGGCGTCTCGTCCACAAGGACCACAAACCCGGCCCGCAACCGAAAATGTTAGAAGAAAGCCCCTCGCAGTGGGTCCAGCACCTCGCCCACCCGAATGGCTGGTGGCGCGATACCGCCCAGCGTTTGCTCATCCTGAAAGGTGACAAATCCGTGCTGCCGGAGCTGCGGCAGATGCTCGTGCAGCACCCGAATCACCTCGCCCGCATCCATGCCTTGTGGACACTGGAAGGCATGGCCGCGCTCACTCCGGAACTGGCACGCCAGGCCTATCAGGACAAGGACCCGATGGTCCGCGTGCAGGCCATCCGCGCCAGCGAGTCGCTGCTCAAGGCCGGCGATGCCTCCTTTGCCGCGGACATCAAATCGTCCCTCACCGATCCCCACCCACAGGTGAAACTCCAGGCCGTGCTCTCCGCGAAGTTGCACAAGTTTCCCGACTGGAAGGAAATTGCCACACAGCACCTGATCACCACAGGCACGCCCGGGCTGAAGGAAATCGGCGCCGCCTTGCTCACCACCGGCCCCAGCGTCGCAAAAAATGTTTCCCCAGCCGAGCGCAAGCAGCTCGAACGCGGCCTCAAGATCTATCAGGAAGTCTGTTTCGCCTGCCACGGCCCGGATGGCAAAGGCACGCCCATTCCCGGATCGAACGGTCAAACGCTGGCCCCGCCACTGGCCGGTTCGAAAACCGTGCGCCAGGGCGACGCCCTGCTGCGCGTCCTGCTCAACGGACTGGAAGGCCCCATCGAAGGCAAAACCTACGAGTCGCAAATGATCCCACAGAACACCAACAGCGATCAGTGGCTGGCCGACATCAGCAGCTACATCCGCAATGCCTTTGGCAACAGCGGCCCGCTGGTGGACAGCAAGCAGGTGAAAAATCTGCGCAAGGAGGTCACCTCGCGCACCAAGCCCTGGACCATCGAGGAACTGCGCGCCCTCTCGCCGCAGCCGCTGGAGAACCGCAAGTCATGGAAACTCAGCAGCAGCCACAGTGCCGCCACCTTGGCCAAAGCCATCGACGGCGACCCCGCCAGCCGCTGGGACAGCAAGACCGAACAAGTGCCCGGCATGTGGTTCCAGATCGACCTGCCCACCGCCACCGCGCTCTGCGGCATCGAGCTTCACTACGCCGCCTCTCCGAACGACGGCCCGCAGCAATACGAAGTCCAGACCAGCAGCGACGGCAAAACCTGGACCACCCTCACCAAAGGCAACGGCGCGGGCGGCATGACCACGATCACCTTCCCCGCCACAACCACCACCCACCTGCGCCTGCTCCAGCACGGCCGCAAACCCGGCAAATTCTGGAGCATCCACGAACTCGAATTGCTAGGTGCACCGAAGTGACCTTGCGCCTGCGCGGCTTACCATTCTAACAATTTCCTCTTAATCAACTGTTCCCAACCATCTCGTTGATTGACATGTAATCGACCAATTTCCGGGTTATTTCTTGCTGTGGCGAGGTGACTCTGGTTGACTAGATCACGAAACGCAAAGTGATCTTACGATCAGATCGGTAACGAACAAACCATTAAAGAGCAATGACATGAAACTAGTGTTTGCAATTATTTTAGTAACAACACTCTATGTATTTTCTGCTGAGCAACGCTTGGAGGAAGATGCTCGGAATCGCATCGTCAAAATCGCGCAGCAAATTGAATTTGTTGATGAACACCGGTTTGAGCTACAGGAGCTCCAAGCCCTGGTTGACAAATCGACTAAGCTATCCGATAGACAAAAGAAGAGATACGACGAACTCGAAAAAGCCAGATCTTTGGCAGAGGAGAGTGTTGTAGAATTGCTGTCTCTGGTGAAGGCGGGGACCTTCGTTTTAGACTACCCTGGGCTATTAACTCTTGGCAAGATTAGATATCAAGCGAGTTCCTATTGTATGACTGTGGACGCAGGATTAAAATACGGAGAACCAGCTCCCATTTTAATAATTTTCGACAACGCAGGAAAGATCATAAAGGTTTCAAGGCTCATGGTTAAAAGATGAGCCTACCATTGCGAAGATCGCGACACCGAAAAAACGTCTTATTAAATCGGAACTTTACCCCGGCGACCTATTCCGCTAAGACTCTCTGTAAAATATGCGTAAAACCCTCTTCTACTTAACTCTTCTTATCAGTATATTCACAGTAGCATTTTCCGCAGACGCTACCATTGGCGACATGAGATTGTCGATGCCGGATGGCTTTGTGCAGAGGATCGGCAAGGGAATGGATTCCACGCCAGGAGACATAACTCATACAAAGTCCGGCTGGCAGATTTATTACGATACGGGCATCGGCGCGCATTACGGCAGCAATGAGAAGTTGCTGAAATTGCATGAGGGAAAGATCGAAAAAAGTGAGAACATCGAAACTCCTCTTGGCAAAGGCCTTCTTCTCGTGCTGGGCCCCGACAAAAGGAGAGCCTTTTTCGGCATCGAGGGCGTTGGTTACTTCCACGCCATGATCTCCTCAGATCAGGAACTCAAGGACTTCAAGGCCATCATTTCATCCATACGATTGACGGATGAAGCACAGAGGCAACGAAATCGGAAGGAACCGGAAAAATCCGCAACTTCTCAACCCGCTACCCGCCCCGAGTCAATGTTGGAGGGTAGCGAAAACCCTCAACCTGAATCGGAAAGTCGGTCCCGATAGTGAGCACTAAGCATCGACGTTAGCGTAAATACAAAATCCAATATAATGACTAAGTGTATGAGCATTCTTGGCTGTCTGGTAACATGCAGCACTTTTCTTTTTGGAGTCGAAGGGTTTCGCGCCTTAGGAGATGATTACGCCGCGAAGGCCGCATTGGTAGAGTCACTTCGCAAGGTTAAGATCAAGAAAATTGAGATCAAAGATGCTTCGATTGATGAAGCTGTGGCGGCCTTGAATGAGAGCTTGAGACGTGGCAACCACCCAAGGATGAATTTCGTGATTCGCAAGTCGCAGAGCGCAGGCAATGCCAAGGATCCTTTCGCGCCGCAGGATACGGAACCATCCAAACCAAAAACTGTCACATTGAAGGCCGATGAGATGGATTTAGGGTCCGCCATTGATCAAACATGTCAGCAGGCAGGTTTGTTGTGGTTGATCGAAATAGACAGCGAGACGCGGGTTGTAACGCTGGTCATCGCTCCTAACAACAAAAGTGCTGACAAACCTCCAGCGGCAGCGGAGGGAAGCTCGCGCTAGTGTCTTGTCTGGCCGCGTCTCGATCCAACCATGAACTCCACTCCCGCAACCGCTTCCCTTACTGATCGAATCATCGCGGGTGTGTCGCTCCTCGTGACGGTGGTGGCTTTTGCTTACAACGGTTTTCTGCTCCATTGCATCTTCGAGGGAAAGCGGTTGATCGAGGCCGTGGAGCTTGCAGCCGGGCGGGAGCTTTCTGGATACGAACTTTTTTCCGAGCACCGGGAAGTCAGTGGCTATTTCTATCCGGACCGTGCGTTGCAAGGCGACACCCTCTACTGGTCCAGTGCCATTTCCCTCCCGTGGGTGATGGCCCTATGGATTGCTGCCTCACTGGGTGGTCTGGTGATCTTGTTGCGTCTGTTCCGGCATAAACAGCGTATCAGGGCTACGGGATGGTGCGCGCTCGCTGCAATGATCTGTCTGCTTGTGGCAGTCATTTCACAGGTGAGTCTGATGAAAAAAATAGCATGGGCGCTCGACTGAGACGAATGACTCCACCACCACGCATCGTTGCCGCCGAGAATCGCGGCATGGCTCGCTGAGGATTTTTTTCCACCCGACTCCCCTGCGGGTGCAGATGAATGACTTTACCGCAGCGGTCTCTGGCCCGGGCTTCAGTCCAGATCGCCGAACATCGGTAAATTCATAACCTTGAGGCCCTGCACAGGATCCGGAAACAAGAACAACAGATCGCGTGAATCTTTGCTCACGGGCAGGTAGCGATCGTAGCAAGTGACGGGTTGATTTTCCTGATCCTGATACGCGACCATGAAGCGATACATGCCGTTTTCTTCCGGGGTGGGCTTGGTGACGACCCGTTGGCCGGAGCCGACGGTCACTTTGGTCGTGCCCAGCAGCAGGTAGCCGATCTGTTTGCTGAAATTCACGGCAAGCACCGATCCCTTGGCAAACGACAGCTTTTCCGGATCCACGGTAAAGGCGCTGTAGCTGGTTTTGTCCGGCGCAGGTAGCAAGACCGCCATGGCACGACGGCATTCGCTCGGGAAGGTGAACTTGCCGATGGATTTCAGGGTATCCTGGTCCTTAACGGCCAAGTGCACCTCGCCGGCCGGGACAGGAATCCACTCCGTGATGAAAGCCGAGCGGATTTTTGCTTTGCCCAGCTCGGTCCACTTTCCGGTTTCGTCTTTGGTGGCGAGAATGACATCCTGGTCTTCCTTGAGCGCGGATACACAAATCAAACGGACATGAGGCTTGTTTTTTTTCTCCTCGGGTTTGGCAGCGGGTGCTGGCGCCGGCGATGGAGCAATCTCTTGCGCTGTCGTGAGGTGGGGCATGACGGCGGGAAGAGCGGCGATGGAGTACAAGACAGCAAGTAGGACTGGGCGAATCATGTGCGGCAAAAGGGTATCAGATTTCTTCGCTGCTTAGCCAGCGGAAAGAGCGGATTTCCATGCGACGGCCGAGCAGTGCATTGATTGGTTTGATGCGGCTTGTGTTGGCAGGCCAGCCATCGGCGGCTTCGGGCAGATCCGTGGGATCCACGTAGGCCGGCGTGCGCTGGACCACAGCCTCGCACCAAGCTTTGGCTATCACATTTCCAGAGGGGTCACGGGCATCGCCGTAGGTGCGGATCAGGAAAGTATCGCCGCGCACGGTGATTTGCGAGCCGATGGCTGTCAGCAAACGAGCCTGTGTCAAGTGACCGGCACTTCCTGCAGAGCGAGCGGGCACCGTTTCCGCAGCCACAGTGGAGGCACCCGGCAGTCCGGCAAAACTGGCGGCGTTCACGCTGCGTGCCGCAGCGCTGTAGCGGTTGTTCAGTCCTGCGCGGTCGATGGCAGCTTGCAGCGCCCCTACGGAGCGGTGTGCGGGCACGGCGCTGTTCGGGCGGCGATTGACAAAGTCGGCCACGTTGAGGAAGGGTCCACGAGACTTCACTTCCTCGACGATGTTGCGGGCAAGTGCGTCGAGCTCGGACTCGGACAGATCGCGCAGTCCCGACCAGTCATTGTTCGTGGCATCGTTTTGGGCATAGCCCAGTGTGCCGTAGGGGTTGGTGAAGGCTTTTCTGCCGCCGCCCTGCACCAGCAGCTCCTGCCGGCGCACGCTTGAGAGCAGTGCCTTCCATGCTGTCACAGAAGTGCAGTTCACGTTGAACGAGCCATCGACCATCAGGTAGCGACCGAGGTCATTGATGGCGGAAGGACGCAAGGTATCGCCGGTGAACAGCTCTTGCAGGGCCGTGTCAGCCGAGCGGAACGGGTAAAACAGGTAGCGCTCATTGCGCAGCAGACCGGTGCCTCGCACGAGATCATTGAACTGAGCGCGCTGCGAACGGCCATCGGTTTGGAAGGGATTGCTGCCCGCGCCGCGGCCATCGACGATGCCCGAGAGGAACCACGAATCCCACAGCGCGTTGTTGATCATCCACGAGTGATCGGTTCCGCCGACGGGAGCTTGGGCACCATTCGGCGCAGGACTATACACCGCATTTGCCGGCAAAAACGGTGATGCGAAGGAATTTCCGATGGCCTTGGTGGGAACGGGAGTGGCAGGAGCCTCGCTGTTGAGAGCACGTGCGCTCGAAGGAAGGCTATCGCCGTTGATGGGCAGAGCATCGCGGAAACGACGGGAAAATCCCGAGGCGATGGCATTTTCAAACGCACCGATCGATAGCGGCGGAGCCAGCGGGATGCGGCGTTTGATGACGTTGAACGAACCACCCAAGTTCGGCTGACGACTGCCGCCGTGGTAGAGATTGCGACCGCCCGCACCCGCGGCCAGTGTGCGGAACTGATAGGGCAATGGCTCGGCTTTCAGCGTGAACTGCGAGACCTGCAAACCGGCGGCTATTGAGTCCAGGGGCATGCCAATCTGCGCGTTGGCGGGCTCGCTCATCAGATGCGAGCGAGACGGAAATGCCTCAGGGCTCTCTGGGGTCGAGTCC
>ERZ1066127.214-NODE-214-length-37304-cov-23.082714_pt1 | contig 37304 bp, 22 predicted proteins | sample MGYA00382774_ERZ1066127 | MGnify/ENA primary metagenome ERZ1066127 (study PRJEB33369, sample SAMEA5778357) | biofilm metagenome | biome: Industrial cooling water; feature: Water cooling tower basin; material: Biofilm | place: United Arab Emirates | collected...
GGATTCTTGAACTTTCAAAGAACTTTCTTCAACTAAATGTGTACGGTGATGAATTATGGACATACAGAAATAGTAAAGATGCTTCTATTTCAATTCCACACTGGTACGATTAAAAGCACCAATACGAATTTTTATATCACAATGAGTTCTACATTTCAATTCCACACTGGTACGATTAAAAGTAAATCTTTTATTTCTTCTTCATCCGTAAAATCTAAATTTCAATTCCACACTGGTACGATTAAAAGCCGACAAGGCGCGAGGAACTTGCCCGACAAGGCGATTTCAATTCCACACTGGTACGATTAAAAGATAATGGCGCACAAAAGATTGTATCAGGCAATTATGCATTTCAATTCCACACTGGTACGATTAAAAGGGGAAACACGTCGAAAATGGAAGAGTCTATTGCTTATTTCAATTCCACACTGGTACGATTAAAAGTCGAATGGAAGTACGATGAAAAAGGTCAGCCGATACATTTCAATTCCACACTGGTACGATTAAAAGAATATCCGAATAATTATTTGTTTTTGTTGCTGCCGTATTTCAATTCCACACTGGTACGATTAAAAGGACCGACAATTTCATAGCGCGTTACGCCGGACATAAATTTCAATTCCACACTGGTACGATTAAAAGACGCTCTATGATGTATGGAACGCTTGAACGTCAACGTTATTTCAATTCCACACTGGTACGATTAAAAGCGGAAAATGCGGCAATGCGCCCGCCGCCGCCAGAGTTATTTCAATTCCACACTGGTACGATTAAAAGAAACACCTCGTCTTTTCGGCTGCGAGCAAGCGGTATATTTCAATTCCACACTGGTACGATTAAAAGGTCGGGGAACGCAAGGAACGTACGGGGAACAGTCGGATTTCAATTCCACACTGGTACGATTAAAAGGCTGATGGAACGCCCCTTTTTCAATCAGTTCGCTAATTTCAATTCCACACTGGTACGATTAAAAGCTGGTAGAATGTACGACATAGAGCAAGGAAAGTTTTATTTCAATTCCACACTGGTACGATTAAAAGTTCAATGATTTCGCCTGTGTCCGTATCTGCTACGCTATTTCAATTCCACACTGGTACGATTAAAAGTGACCGCTTTTCGTGGCTCTTGGCAAACAAAAGCATATTTCAATTCCACACTGGTACGATTAAAAGTACGCTGCTCAACCGGCTGGCAGATTTACAGAAGCAAATTTCAATTCCACACTGGTACGATTAAAAGCTCGTGCGTGTGCATATGCAATAAGTCGCTCAGTTATTTCAATTCCACACTGGTACGATTAAAAGCGGTCTGCCTCTTGCCCTTGCGGTGCAAGCAATCGGAATTTCAATTCCACACTGGTACGATTAAAAGCTCAAAGCACGCAAATTGCTGTGATTAACAAAGAACTATTTCAATTCCACACTGGTACGATTAAAAGCCGCCTAAGAATACGACTTGAACGGGGCGCTGCGAGATTTCAATTCCACACTGGTACGATTAAAAGCGGGTAGCGCAGGCGGCAACCGTACCGTTCAGTTCACATTTCAATTCCACACTGGTACGATTAAAAGCGTAAAGTAATGCGCCGCAAAGAGGTAGGTTTTGCATATTTCAATTCCACACTGGTACGATTAAAAGTTGTGAAGTGAAGAACAATGAAACTATTCGCTTGTCATTTCAATTCCACACTGGTACGATTAAAAGGCCAACTTTGGTTGTAAATTCTTCAGAAGTGCGCTATTTCAATTCCACACTGGTACGATTAAAAGCCGCCAGAGTAAGCTCTAAAAGCCTCATGAATACTGCCGCTATACAAGCAAATGTTGTACAAATTGTCGTCGGGCGTGAATATTGTTAAAAACCTATACCCTCGACAACGCTTACAAATACTGGTTTGTCGGTCATTGTTATTGGTGGCGATAGGCATTGCTCCTTTCTAAAAAAGTGGTTATTTGGTACTTCGACGATAATTGAAGGTTGGGAATTTACAAAAAATTATCGGTTTTTCGTTTCTCAATGCCGATAATTTCTCGTTTCATCCATTTCTCTGCTCCAATACAATAGATGATAAATGAATCCTCGTCTTTATCCAGAATTTGTGCGGCGCGGTGCTTGACTTCTTCATATTGCGCCGGGGTTAATTCGCCTTCGCAAACAGAATTTTGAACGTGATGTAAATACGTCCGCAGCATTTTGAGTAACTTTGTGCCACGAACCGGTGCGGTAACATCATATACAGCAATGTAATACATAATTTTTCCTTGTAATATGTATAATTGATTTCTGGACTTTACCACCACATTTTGAATGGTTCATATTCTTCCGCGCCCGTCAGGTGCTTGATAAGTTTATAGCATTCCAAGCGGATGAGTCGGCGGTACGAAACCTTACGCTTTAACTTGCGATGCTCAATGGTTGTCGTCATTTTTTCTTCAAATTCTTTCACAAAGAGTTTCCGTGCTTCGGGCTTCAAATAGCAGTAATTCAGTGCCTTGTCAAAATCTTTGTGTGACAGCATTTTCTGATTAAGCATCTTGAAGATAATCCGGTCTGCCATGAGCGGCTTGAAAATCTCTGCCAAATCAAGCGCAAGTGAAAATCGACGCTCGCCCGGTTCATGCAAAAACGAAACAAGCGGTGAAAGTTGTGTCCGATAAATTTCTGATAAACACGCTGTATAAACCATGCTGTTGGCAAAGGAAATAAGAGCGTTCACGGCGTTGTCGGGTGGATGCTTCACGCGCTTTTCAAAATCGTACTGCTCCTTCAAAATCGCCGGAAATGCGCCGTAATACTGTTGCCGAATGTTCCCTTCCAAGCCCATGAGCGTTGGTATGTCTGTGCTTGTATGTAAACTCTGGGTGTAGTGCTCAACTGCTTCCAGATGCCTTTGCACATCAGTCTCGCGGTTATTGTAATAGCGTAGGTTTTTGAGAATATTTGCTGCCGCCCCTTCAACAAATTTTTGCGCCAGCACAACACGTTTTTTCGGTGAACGATAATGTTCCACCTGATTCACAAGCAAAAATCCGCTCTGCAAGTATTCACGCGGATAGTACGATCCTGAGTAAAAGCCGTAGTAATTGAACACATGCAAGGGAATATTTTGCTGCGCCAAAAAGTTCAAAAACCGCGAATTGAACGTGATTTCACCAAACACACAAAACGAATCTATGTCGTCAATCGGCACCACACGGCGTTGCTTCGCGTCGAAGGCAGGCGAATCGCCGTCGTCGGGCGTGTCGAGCAAAATGTCCTCTTCGGGCAAAGGATTTGCGGGCGGTTTCGCTTCGGCAATCTGTGGTTCAAAAAAGACAGTATTGTCTTTGCGACGGAGCCGACCGGAATTGAAAATGTAGTACGAGCGTTTCATACTATTTGGAAAGGTAGAAAATATTACATAATTTTAGTATCGTTTTTTGATACCATATTACTATTCTTGCAATCAACGATGAACGCCAAACAACGCAAAACTCTTGTCGCCATTTTTGCTATGCCTGTCCGTAGCGATGTGCTGTGGAGCGATATTGAGTCGCTCTTTCGCGCATTGGGCGGCGAAGTAAGCGAAGGAGCAGGATCGAGAGTACGTATAGCGTTGAATGGAGTTCGTGCAGTCTTTCACTTGAGCATTACGCTCAACCCGCATCCCGAACGTGAAACCGACAAAGGCACACTGAGGTCTGTACGTCGTTTTCTACTTGCTGCGGGCATTTCTTCGGAGGAAAATAATGCTTCAATATAAAGGCTACACTGGCGTTGTCGAGTTCGACGACGAGGCAAATATCTTTCACGGCGAAGTGCTGCACGTGAACGATGTCATCACGTTTCAAGGTTCGACGGTAGAGGAATTACGCCACGCATTTATAGAATCTGTTGAAGATTATCTTGCTTTTTGCGCCGAGCGCAATGAAGAGCCTTCCAAACCATTTTCAGGGCAATTTGTCGTGCGGGTTTCACCGGAACTGCACCGCAAAATTTCTGTCGGCGCACGCTTAGAACAGACAAGTTTGAATGCCTTCGTAACCAAAGCCGTACAGGAAAAAATCCAACAAATGAGTATTTGAAAAACCATATTCAGCTATGGCACAACTCACAATACGAACACGCTTTGCAGACGTTCCATTCCACCGTTGGTGGCGGCTCTGAAAGCGCAAGCACCCGCCGAATCTCCGGCAAAATCACACTTTCAAGTTCTCTTTCTTTTTCGGGCGAAAGCTCTACACGTGTTGTTTGGCGAAGCAAGGGATAGTTGAGTTCGCCTGTAAAATCCTCACCGCTTTCCGTGCGAACACCCTTTTGTTTCAGATACCAGAGATAATACAACAGTTGCCATTTGTGTGCTTCCTCCATTTTGTCGGACTTTTTCACTTCATGCACAATGCCCGCTTTTGCGTCAATGTGGTCGAGAACAATCACGCCGTCTATATCCAGTTCTTTGGTTTCGCGCTGATAGGCGGTTTCGTGGATATGCCGCCCCAAGCGCACGGCGTCGGATTCGTGTTCGCATTGCAAACCATGAGCGAAAAGCCATAATTCACGTTTACAAACAAAATAGTAATTAACCATTGTTCCTGTGATACGCATACCTTCAATCCTCTTTCCAAATCATCACAAAAAATTGCTTTCTGCTTGTACGGCATTATAATCCAAACCATCTTCAAGCGAGTAAATACCGTCATAATGAGCCAAATAGATAAATCCAAATTCATCCGTCGTATTGGTGAATGTTTGTAGTTCTCGTGCTTGCGATTGCGTCAGCGAGAAGGTAAACTGTGCGATGAGCGCCGAAAGCGATTTCATCTGCTCCTTGTGTGCAAGAAAATTTGTTTGTTTGAGCGATGTATTTCGTATCAGCCCTGTATAGAGTTCCCATAACCGTTCGCCATAAATAAAGCCGTCTTCGCGGCATGATGCGGGAAATAATGCTAAAAATTCTTCGCTGTAATATGTGCGAACAGTTTCTTCAGGTATTGCAAGTGGCACAAAGATAGAAACAGTATTATCCTCAAGCAACTGCGCCTCTTTGCTGACCTTTGCATACCCCAGTTTATGAATCATTTCACGAAAATTAAGAAATGAATCCTTGCTCATTTCGTCCGAACCTTGTTTGGTTAATGTTCCGAGAACATCTGAATATGCACGGTCAAAATCTTTACTCTCAAGAATTGCCAAACGTTGTGTTTGCGTCATTGTGCGGTAGGCTTTGCGGCGCAAGTCTTTGCCGTAAATAGAGCCTGCATCGTCAGTTTGGAACAAATACACAATAGAGTTCGATTTCGTTGCATTACGATTGACGCGCCCTGCAAACTGCTCATCGCTGTCAAAGGTTGCCATGTCTTTGAATCCGATGTCCATGTCCACATCTACGCCCGCTTCGATGACCTGCGTAGCTACAAGAATGACATTATTCATCGTGTTTTTTTTCAAGTTATGAATAATGGTTCGGCGTTGCGGTTCCAGTATTGTGCCTGAAAGATGAAGGATTTCATACCCTTGTAATTTCTTGAAAAGTACACCTTCGCTGTTATTTTTTTGTTCACGCAAAAAAGTGTATAAGCGTTGTGCACGTTTTTTTGTCAGAACTTCGACTAATACTCTCGCACCGCGACCGCTCGTAGTGCTGTACACGTCAGCTTCTTCAACGAGAATACCTGCTATACGTTGCATCCACTCCTCATCTTGTAAGCCGCTTAGAGGCTCAAGATATTTATCTGAAAATCGCACACGTCCAGCAAATTCGGGCGCGGTAAAGTAACGTGTTTTATTGGCTACGAGCGTTGCAAAGCGGTCTCCGTACAGATGTGCCTCGGTATTTAGCAACTGTCCGATTTTCGGCAATGTTGCCGACATCACTATCACTGTGATATTGAACGCCTCCGAATATTCCGAAAGTGCGTAGGCAATTTTGTCCCATTTGCGCGGGTCGTAGGATTGTATCTCGTCAATAATTACCACAGAATTTGCCAAGCGATGCAGCAAGTAATTTCGCTCTTTATTATTGGAAAGTAAAGCCTCGAAAAAGCGTACGTGTGACATGAGTAGTATCGGATAATTGCAGAACAAATGTTCCAAATACGTGGAACGCTCTGAGCCGTATTTACTGTCAAGTTCATCTTCTATTTCTGCTTTTGCTTCTGCATTTTTTGCTTCCGTAGCTGCATACAACGGCGCACGGGAATGTAATTCAGCCATTTCCTTTCCTGATTCCACCCCAAGCGTGGAAGCCAGTGTCTGTGCGGTTTGTGTTATGAGCGTTGTGAACGGAAACACGTACAGCATCGTGCGTGTCGTGGGGCGTTGGCTCAAAATTTCTGCCGCCAAGAGCAAGGAAAGGTGCGTTTTTCCTGCGCCGGTAGGCGCTTCAAGATAGAACAGGCGTTGGCTTGGATTAAGTTCTAGCGATTTCCGCAGCGCCGCCAGCGTGTCGTTCGCCAACGAAAGCCGTAGTGTGTTAAGGTTGTCGGGAACAGTAGCATTTGATTCCTCAAATGCACGTTGTTTTGCCTGAACGCCTGTGATAATGCGCTCTCGAAGCTCATCATTCAAAACTCCCTCAGCTGACATAACCGTTACGCCCGTCATGAATTCGCCTGTTGCAATGAAATCAGCTGCTGTTAGCACAGAAAAGCAAAGTTTGACCAGCGCAAATAATGTAAAACATTCGGTTTTGGTGTTTATGAAACGCTCTCGATAGTCCTTCACTGCCTTATCACTCATTTCACGGCTAAACATAAAACTCTTCAACTCGCGCAATTCGCCTTCCCATTGTGCAGTGTATTTAATCAGTTTTTTTAACGAAATTTCGTCTTTGAACAGTGGCGCACAAGCATCATACAACGTGCCGTGATGGCGTTTAATCGGATACGCAAAAGCACTCAACGCAAACGCGCAAAAAATACGCTCCTTGTGCTTAGGCAAGGTTTTGTAGAGTTGATAAGCAAAACCGGAAAAGATAAACGCGCTTAAAATTGAGTGTTCGGAGCTAATCGTATTGTGAATTTTTTTTGTGAATAGCTCCGTATTATTCATCTTTTCACGCTGGAAGTTTTCATTGATTTTTCCTGCATCATGGTAAAAAATTGCACCGATAAAAAGCGTTTTGAAAAATATTGCTGCCTCCTTGCTCAAGTTCGGTGCGTGTGTTGCTGCAAGATTTGAACACATCGCATCAATAACGGATTCTAAGCCGTGCGCATCAATAATGCTCAAAGCCCGCTCCAATACAAGGTGTGAGTGTTCGGCAAGTGATTCCACTTCGTAACTCTCCGGCTCGTGATGATGATTGCGCCGGAGATGGGCGCGATACCGTTCATGCTCGCAGAGCAGTACCGTTACATCGAAGCGGCGCTGTTTGCATATCTCACGAAATGTTAGCAATGCTTCAAAAGAATTGGACAATGACGGATTCATCAGAACTTTTTTGAATAGGTATAGAAATTGGTCGCAAGGTGGCAAGGTGCTTAGGCTTTGTTGCCTCTGCTACTTGTAATTGGCTGTTGGTAAAGACAACGGTATGAAAGTTGTAGTGCCCTGTGGTTTCGTCATACCCGTGAGGCAAGGTTTCCAGCAAGAAAAAATCGTTGCTTTTGGGTTCGGGGATAAGTTGCTCGTGGTCGTCGGAGGCAAATGCATCAGCGGTGTCGTCATAGCGCATTTCCTTCACCGTAGTATTTTCGCGGCGAACAAAAAGCGATGAAAGCTTGAAGGCATCAGGTATTGCGGTCATCTCCGACCAATGCTCTACGTCATAATTTTGCACGTTTTCCCACCACAAACCACAGTCATTTTTACCGAAATACGGAATAAACTCACAACGATACTCACGAAGATATGCGAGAAGTTTGTTCTCGTGTTCATTCTCTTCGTTTAGCAAAAGATAAACGCGGTATGCAGGTTTTATCAATGTTTGTTCACGGATTTGCAACGTCCCGCCGTCGGTATTTGCATAGCCGACGGCGTTGTTATATTCCACAACTGTTTTTTGAAACGTACCGCGAAATTCCCCCACACCACCATCTGGTGCAAGCGGCTGAATAGCGAGGCGAATATGCTTCAGGAGCGTGTAATACGCTGGCAGCACAAGCGGACGTTTTCTATTTTGCTTGGGCAATCTGTCAGATGCCTCTTTTGCTTGTGTGTAACCACCCAAGCCAATAATCGCACCCAAGATACCAAGCAGTGCCGGACGGTGCAGCATATTGTACGTGAGCGATATGCCGTCGTTCATATCGCTTTTTTTGAGCATCCCGAAATCCGCACGGAAATCGGCTGAGATGCAGTGATAACTTGTGTTCATGGCTTTTCCTTCATTGAAATCAATGGTCAAAAAAGTTATTACATTGCTTGACCTGACACAATATCGAACGCCTTTACCGTCAATCCCGTAAGTCCTACCACACTGGTTGTTGTAGGGTTGTAATGCAGTTCGATACTGTCAATCTCAGCACTCACCCGTGCCAATACTTCCGCAATGCGCTCACAATGAATAACACGCTTTTCAGACTTTTCAGTATCAATTTTCACGCTTATTAGTTCCGTGAAATTGGGCAAATGTTTGGTAGAATCAGCCTTGAGCGTTACCCATAACAACGCCTCATTCTCTGAACCGATTTTCCGTGAAGAATCCAATGCCGTTACGCCTCGTGTCAATGCTTCTTTCAGTTTGGTAATATCGTCCGTGCTGATGCCGTCATGTGTTGCAGCTTTTGCTATTTCCTCAATGTTTTTGGGATTAACCGTAATGTGGAACACGTAATGCCCTTCGCGGAGGTTTGTTTGAGAGCCGATAGTAGTCATGTCTGCACCTGCTTCACTGGCAAAAGGAGCTTTAATCTGCTCAGAATAGATTTCATTGGCAGGAAAACGATTGATACCATGATTGACCTGTACCGGTCCATGAATAGAAGTATTTGCTCCTTTGATGGCAAATGTTGCTCCAAACAAGCGAATATCTATGCACGACAAAAGGTTCGTCAATACCGCTAAACGATGTTTGGTTTCATCACTTTCTTTTTTCTGTTCAGGGAAGAGGAGTCCATAACTTTGTTCAAGCGTAAGAGGTTTGAAATCTTTACCTTCGCGTTGTACATACATCAATTTTTCTGAAGGCGAATATTTACGAATGTAATCTCTTACCGTATATTTTAACGCCTTATCCGTCGCATACACCGTGCCATCAGGTAACGTACGTGGGCTGTGCGTGAAGTCAGCATTAAAATTGGAGTCAAGTGATTTGACGATAACTGCGCCATAAACGCGCTGTGTGAAGGTAGCCATAGTATTGGGGGCAATATTGTTGTGAAAATTTGTTCGATAATTGATTTTATGCTGTTACTGCGTCAGATTCATCACTGCTTGATTGATCTTCAGCACTATCCTGCTTCTCTTTTTTAGGCTCATATGTGAGTGAATCGGAAAAATATCCGGCGAGCAAAAGCGGTAAATGGTCTTGCATACTCGTTATAGCTGCGGTATCAAATGCCATGACTTGTGCAAAAAGCCGTTCAAGCCGCCCTTTGCCCTTGCCATACACCCCAAAGGCGTGGTTGTAACGTTTGAAGCCCATTGCCAGAGATTGTTTGAAGATTTCCGGCTGAATTTTGCTGATGTACGGCTCTATCATTGCATGTGTCTTGTTGCCCGACGCGCTTGCATCCACAAGCCGATACATAATCTGCCCCGCAGCAAAGGCAAATTCTTCATTTGATTGCAAATGACGCTCGGAATCAGTCGCAACAGCCGTAATCGCTTCGCGGAGTTGCGGCAAAAGTGTTGGCATAAAGTGTCCTCCAAAATTTGAATTGGTTGGGTCGAAATGATGATTTAACGAAAAAAATATGTTCAAAGCCTCGTGAATACGATACGTGTTTTTCAACTCCTCATCCGAGCGGATATATTCTCGAATGAGTGACAGCAAAATATCGTACCACATAGCCGCCGTAATTGCTTGACGACGGAATTTATAGACGTAATCGTACGTGGCACGGCGGTAGCGGAGGATGTTTTGATAAACGATGGCAGCGAGATATTTGGGGTCAATATCATCGAAGTATTTTCGCATATATGTTTTGTCTTTGGTGTAGGTAACCAAGCCGTTTGCAAAAATTTTCTGCACGATGTCGGTCTCAAAATCCAGTGTATGATGAATACTTCGCTCCTCGCCGGAGTTAAAAAACTTCTTTACACGCATGGGTTCATCAAACACAAAACGAAAAGCGGCAACAATGTCCATATCTCGAAACTCAATACCATCTTTGGTATTTGCCCAGTTCAAGAGCATATAATTTCCTCTATCAATCGTATAATCTTCGGCAAAAGTTTCTCGCAAGATTTCATTCGTAGAAAGACTGCCCTCGCTGGCACTATACACAGCAATCAGACTGCCATTGAGTTCGCTTTTGTCTATAAAAAGCGGGAGCGGGTTGGGAAGTTTTTTGCGGTCATCGCTGGTTTTTGCTTTGAGTAAGCGTTCAAAAAGGTAGAGTTGCCGTGCATCATCCAGCGAAATGCGATTGTTGATGTCTGTTGTTGAAGTCAAATGGCTTAAAAAAGGTTTTTTGCTCCCAAAGGTATTGAGGAAACTGCTCAGACCGACTGTTACGCCGTACTCATTCTGTACGATAGAATCTTCAGCGACAAGTTTAACTTCTAAGTATCGGTTTTGTGCTGCTTTCCAGCAATCATCGGGGACATGGGCAAAATAGACTTTGATATACTCTTTGTCTGAAAGCTCAGAAAATGCTTGCGACGCACGAAGGTCGGCAATAAACGACGATACAACATACTCTTGAATCGCTGTAATGAACTTGATTTCATGAGCAGGTAATGGCTTCGCTTCAGTATCTTTTTTGAACTTGATTTGCTGAGAAGCCAGCATATAGTCACCAAAACGCTTTTCTGCTTCCGGCAATGCCTCCTTTTTGAACCAAAGAGAATATGGCGATGAAGAATGAATTTTTTTTGCACTATCCACAGGTTTATTCATACTCACAAGCCCTGACAACTGCTCGTATCGGCTCACAATATCCCAATCCTCATGCGCTACACCTTTTTTGGGTACAACCACAGTGTGAAAATTTTCCTTTTTAGGTTTATTTTCCTCATCACGTGGCAATTCACCGTCATCATTCAACTTAATGAGAATATGCAATCCTGCCACAGGGCGTATATTTTCCGTAGCATAGCCGCTTGATTCTATGGAGCGCATAAATTTTACAATTTCTGCAATCATAAATATTTTCCTTGATAGTTGTTCCTTGAAATTATCTCAATGCCCCAAAACCCACACCCGTGCTATGCCCCACGCCCACATTCCATGCAAAGGCAACGGCTTCCGGCGAGCCTTCTACGATGACAGGACACATATTTGCTCGGTTCTTGATGCCGTGAATATCCACGAGTTTTGTTTTCGCATTCGGAGCCGAGCGATCGAAACGTACTGTTGCCTCATCCGGCAAACCTGCTTTGCGGAGCTTCGTGCGTAAGGTTTGTGTGAGAATGGTGTCTGCTTCTGTATCTGTATAAATGTGGTGTCGTATCGTTGCACCGTCAAAATGCTTGACTAAAATTGGGCTGGCGGCAAAAAAACGCATTGTCGAAGGGAACGTCGGCGTATCGAGAATCTTTACATCTTTAATTTTCATCCCAAAAAACAGCGTGGAGTCGCGTAAAAAAGCTGCAAGCATATCCCTAATGTTGCTTTCATCGGCAAAACTCACAAACCATTCTGCTCCGTGAGGGAAATCTAATCCTCCATCTTTCTGCAAGGCTCGCCCAGAATGCAACCACGAAAACGAATAAAGCGAGACATCATCATGAAAGGTATTGTTGGGAAAAACTTGATGGATCCGGCGTGTAATTGTATGTTGATACGAAAAAGGAACACGCTCCGTGTTCGGAGAGAGAAAACAGTGTAAACGCATAGACATTGAAAAAAATGAAATAGGATAAACTGTCTGCAAAGGCAGCGACACATAAGGGATTTTATCGAAAGATACAAAATTTCTTCCCATCACGCCAGTGACACGTCTCATGTTTTTCCGTAATGGTATAGTTTTTTTTTGCACTTCTTTTTAGACTCTTCTTGTCCGCACACAATAAGGTTAGGCGATCCGGCTTGTTGTCAGCTCATCTATTTTTTCGTCAAGATTGCAACAACCTACAACAGGCTTATAGAATAAAGATTTGGAAACAAAAAAGACAAATTCTTACCGAATTTCTACTTCCACCGCGCTACTATATGCTTGTACATCAAGTGTTTCCGGTAATTGCAAACCACCCCATTGTACCTGACGTATCTGTATTGTTGAATTTGGTTTTAAGCCGCATATTTCCATAAGACGTTGGACATTTGCTCTGCCCTTTTCATTCATATACCGAAAGATAATTTGCGAAGCATTTTGTAAACTCTTTTTCAAGCGCGCTATCATTTCCGTTGTCTCGTCATCAGGAAATGCTTCTGCCAAACGGACAAACGTCAAATTCTGCATTCTACCGGACATACCTTCTGCTTCTTTCTGCACAATGCTTTTTTGACGAACAGGAATCGTTAATAGAGGGGATTCCGTATTGATATTTTTTATATCGGTTACAGTCATTTGTACAACAATATCCTGCCCTGATTGTGGTTGTGTCGAATTTTCATCGGCAATAGCCCATTCTAAACGGGTTGGAGCGACTACCCCACCTTGTAATTCTTTCAGTAACACGTCTTCATTCTCTTGAAATTGACGAGCTTCCACACGCCATTGTTTGAGACCTTGTCCAACACTTACTTCTGTTTCCATTATAATTTTCTCCGGCTCAATACGTCGCCGCACAACATCAAAGACGATGGGGGCAAGTATTTCCGGAGTATTCGCTGACATCTCAACGGTACGATTTTCAGCGTTTTGTTTGCTCGATGGCTCTTTTCTGATTATGAGCCGTTTTTCTGCAATTTTCCATACATCCTGCAAATATCCACTTACTGCTAGGGCACGTCGTTCTGCCATTTGTGCAGGATTTTGCTCATTACTTGCAGCCGATGAAGCATTCAAAAATAGCACGGAAGAAGGTATATCGTTCATTCGTTTACCAATAATGTTCAAAATATGGCGGTAGGCTTCAAAAGGCTGTTTATCGGCAAATTGTGAAAGGTTGAATTTGCTGCGTTCTGCACTATTCACCGTGCGGTACCGCAAAGGAAGTTTCGCAGATTGTTCATCAAATTGAATGATTGGTAAAAGTTGATACTGCACACTGGCACGAAATTCCTCTGCTTCAATGCTCAAAGGAGAAATTGTCTGCCCGTATGCACTAACACCATAAAGTTTAGTTATTCTCGCAATTACACCTAATTTTTTCATTTCCTCCATACGTGTTGTAATAACACGATTCGCCGAATCAACTTGACGTAAACGTTCATCGTTTCTCATTTTCTCAACTGTTACCAGACTGTCATAGCGCTTTAATTCTTGGATTTTTTCTTGGAGTTCCGGCGTAAGTTCAGGGCGAATTGTCCGAAAGGGCGACCAACGCAATGCTGCTGCTGCACGCAGTGAAGTAAGTTGCCATTCTCCGGCACTACCGTCTGCTTTGATTACATTTGCTGCCACATTCCCAAGCATTCCTCCAAGTGGATGCTGATAAAAAATTTCCGGAGCAAATAACACTGTACCTGTGGCATTGAGTGGAATTTCATAGCTCAATCCTCCGACAAGGCTGTATTCAACATTTTCCAAACCATTTGAACGGCGGACAATCGGTTGGTCCTGAACAACGTCTCGTAGCCGCGTTCCATCGGCAAATCGTGGTGCAGGCTCCAGTGATACGGTTTCGGAAGAAAATGTCGGCGAGGGCATATAACGAATATTCACTCCTGCATGAACCGTTAAAGCATCTAAAAGCCGAAACGTCACGACCGGCTCAACAAAAATATTTGCTATACGGGCGCTGAAACGATGTTCCAATTCTCCTGTTCCTAGCTCGTTATTCGGCAAACGAAATAGAGCAAGTGGCTCGCGTTGGACAAAACTGCTCCAAACCGAAGAATAGGATAATCGCAGTCCTGCACCCAATCTACCCAATAGCGGTAGTTCTAGCATTGCACCAAAAGCAGCACTCGGCGAAAGCAAGATTTGAAGAGCGTTTTGCTGACCAAATTCTTTTGGAACGGTTGTTTCAAATCCTCGAACCGTCGAAAAATTTGCATTTTGGCTGTTCCATTGAGCTGCACCCCACAAACCATAGCGTAAAAACAAGGGTTTCTCAGCGTCCGCTGCCGCAGAAAGAATATCAAAATTCACTCGTTTAACCTGTGCTCTTGTACTATCGGTAAACTGATTGCCTTGGGCATGCAGGCGATGATATGACATTGACAACACACCGAACAACAACACGAAGCATACTGCGCAAATCGAGAATATCGGTGTTAAAACGTGGAAACGAGTATCACGGAAAAAAATATTGTTCATCGTATTACCTCCAAACGTTGTGTAATGCGCTCTTTAGGTGTTTTTAGGACTACTAAATATGCACCCGACGGCAGCGAAGAAATACGATGAACCAGCCGAAACGTACCTGCCGTATGATTTTCCGATTCTAGTACCGTTGCAAGATTGCGCCCATCACTCGAATAAAGAATAATGCTCAATGGTGCTTCAATACCTAACGAGTACGATAATTCGAGAGTCTCTCCTGCCGGATTAGGCGAAATAGCCTGCAACTGTACCGTGGGCAAGGGTTTGTTGAGAGTATCTACGGCAAAAAGGCGAGGCGAAGCGTTTGCACGAGGCACACGGAGAACAAATTCCGACGTTGCTGCATTTTCAAAGAAATATTTTCTGCTCTGAGGTTTATCAACCAAGAAAAAATCCTCCACAACTAATGCAGTCCTATCCACATCAGCCTGTAAAACGACACAGGGAATTGTATGCTCCGCTAAATAATCCTCATTTCGTACTGGTTCTATTGCGCGGGCATTAAGCTCTACCCGCCATGTCCTATTACGTGGGTCTGTATTGACTATGCTTCGCGCCTTACCCCCCTGCTCATTCGTCAATGCCAGAACATATTTGTCAAAGCGAATGCGGGCGCTAAAATTCCGGCGGATATCCGTTGTTGCAAAAAGGCTCTTCGCCTCTCCTTCAGCAAGAAAAAGACGTAACCTCACCGTATCACCCGGTTTAGCAGATGCGGGTTCAGATCGAATACCGATTTTTGCAATAATGTCAGTTGTAAGTCTTTCCCGCGCAACAGCAACAATAGGAATCTCCAACGTATCAATCCGTGCCGATGCCAAACGTAGCGAAGCGGTAAAGCGCCCCGGTCGGAGGGCGCGACATCGTACCAAAATAGATGTCGTGTCGCCGCTACCTAAAAAGAGCCGACCTGACTGCACTAATGCTGCTCTATCAACAGTAAATACGCCTTCTGACGCAGCATTAGAAGCAAGAATCACCAGAGAATCCAACGAAAGATTATGCACACTGCGGTTTATTACTTGCGCCGAAGCAAGGAATGTTCGCTCAACCAATACCGTATCAAAATTCAGTGGACGAATTTCCAGAGGTACACCGCGACCTTCCAATACATTCGGAATTTGGAGTTTTTTGCTCTCTGAACCGTCATCGTATTGTACTTCCAATGCTGCCTTACGACCAACGGTATCGATGGGTTGATAACTCACCGAAAATGTTACCGCATTACCGGGTTGCAAACGTACATTTGCCACATCATCACTGACCTTAAATTCAATATCTCCAGTCAGTGTTTTCAAAGAACGTAGCTGTAATGACGTTTCTCCGGTATTTGTGACGGAAACTTCTCCACGAGCAATTTCATCAATCAAAACTTTCCCAAAATTAAACGTACTGATTGCAAGGCCACTATTGCGTTGCACTGTTGTAAATAAGCCATTTTCAGACCATGCTGTGGTGTCGGTTAGTGTTGAACCGTTACGAGGGAAAATAGCTCGTACACGCCATTGAAAACGACTTTCCAATGATAAATTGTTAGAAAGACGCTGCGTGGTGTCATTTTCAACGATCAGTCGTTCCAAAGGCAAAGAAGTGAGATTGGAAGACGCATTGCGAATTTCTACTTCATACCGCAAAGCATTCGCAACACGTGACCATTTCAGCACAGGGCGAAGTGGAATGTTGCGACTGTTTGTTTGCGGAAAGAGTAACCGAGGCGGAAGTAAGAATTCAGCAAATTGCGTCATATCTTCCGGCATTGCCGGACGTGGCTGCACTTGCACCGCTATCTGCCGTGAAACAAGTGTTAATGCGGTTAATATAGGATGCGTTATACGGTACGAGTATAACCCTGCATCAGAAAGCCGCACTGAGGCTATACGCAATGTGCTTCCACCCGTCCCACCCGTGAGTGGCGCTCCTAATGAAACACCGTTACGAAACCATTCAATGCGTGAATTTGCTGTTGCCCCGACTGCCGTAAGAATAAGCGAATCACCTTGAAGCCTCGTTAGTGTACTTGCAGTTCCTACAGTATCTTGTGGAGCATACTCAAATCGTTGAACAGATGTTTGCGTAAATTGTTCCAAGTGTGAAAATAATAACGCATTATTGCTCACCGAGACAGTATCCAAGCGGAGTGCCGTAAAATTTGGTAATGCCGTCAAACGATTTTGTGACAAACGCAAAACCCGCAGAACAATCAACGTTGTAAACTCAAGAGGAACTGCCCCCGAAAGCTGATTATTACTCAAGTTGAGACTTTGTAATTTTCCCAACGCTGTAAGACGTGCTGCCCCTTTTCGCTCTGCGAGGAATGTTGTACCCTGCACAAAACCACTCGGAATCTCACCCGAAAGAAGATTTCCTGAAAGATTAAGCTCTCGCAGCTCTTCAAGATTTCCCAAACACGTTGCAATCGTACCAACAAAGCGATTTTGCGCGAGATTCAGCGTCCGCAATGTTGTCAAATTACATAATGACCGTACAGGTGTATTCAGGCTCGCAGGACGTACTGCATCAAGCCTTCCTGACAAATTACAATTTGCGAGTTGTAATTCTTCCAAACTCTGAAGCCCTAAAACCCTCACCAAACCTTGTTCATCGCCAATAGCATTCCCTGAAAGATTCAGCACTCGTAATGCGACTAACCGTTCAATTTCAGCCGGCAAACCTCGAGAGCGGAGGTTGTTATTGGGTAATTCGAGGCGGACAACACGATTATTTTCCAATGTTACACCGTACCACGATGATATTGGCTGTACCGTTCTCCACCCTCTACCGTTCACCCATGTATTACCGCCGGTCGCCTGAAAAAATCCGACTAAGGCAAGAGAATCTCTGATTCTTGCTGAATCAATCGCAGAAACAATAGGAGGCGTACTGAGTCTCGACGGAATAATCCACAGCGCCCGCAAACCGAAATTTGAACTGGTCGCTCCGGAATCGTTACGCAAAAACAACGTAAACAAACGCGGAATCAATGTGTCTTGCGGCTGAGGTTGAATCGGTGGTACAATGAACGTGAGTACCGTCGCACTCGATGAAATCACACGTTGAACATTCATTCTAAATGTTTCACCTTGAGAAAGGCGGATAATATCAAGATTTACCAGATTTGCTCCTCGCACAGTCAATGTATCACCCACATACACCGAGTCGCGGGAAAAGCTGCTAATGACAGGCGCAAATACTCGCATTTGTGCCGGAAGAAGAGTAAAAATGATCGACATCGGTGAAGCAAATGAACCAGCAGGATGTGTTAGGACTATGCCACCGCTGGAAGCATCCGGTGGAACTATGACGATAATTTCCGTTGGCGAAACGATGCGAAACGTCGTTGCCGTGCCTCCACCAACCCTTACACTACCGACCGATAAAAAATGTTGTCCTACAATGCGAAGTGTATCGCCGACACGAGCAGATGAAGGCTGCAGAGCCGTTATTTGCGGAAATCCGCCGAAAGCGTTTCGCAAAGAGTCCTGACGTGTTGTGAAGGAAGTTTGCGAACGGACCGTTCCTGCTGGCGTTTCAACAGTAATTTGCCCCGAAGCACTGTTATTCGGGACTCTTACGGTAAGGGTTGAATCATTACTGCTTAGAATTGTAGCCGATGTATGCCCCAAACGAACCGTCGTAGAACCATTAGTCGCAGTCAAATATGCTCCGCGAATAGTCACAATTTGCCCGCTATCGGCAACGGCAGGTGAAAAACCTGTAATAACAGGCGTTCTGGGCATTTGGGGCATGGAAGGCATTGTGTGCATCGTGTCTTGCGGGACTGTTCGCGGGGCTAAAACGCGAAAGACTGTTGCACTTGTTACGGTGCCGCTTGGCGTAGAAATAATAATTGTTCCTGATGTAGCATTCTGCGGAATAAGAGCAATAATTTCTGTCGTTGAATTACTGATAATCATTCCCACAATCCTCATATTTGCTTGCGTTGAGCCGGAAGGCGGCATTGCTCGAAACTCCACTTTTGCGCCAGTCAAATTCGCCCCAACAATCGTTATACGCTCTCCCGGCGCAGCTTCAGAAGGTTGAATCGAGGAAATACTTGGGTTGCCGAGAACGGTAAACACTTCCGTCGCGGTGATAATACCGAGCGGTGTAATCAAACGCAGTGCGCCTGTTTGTGCGCCTTGTGGAACGATGATATTCAGTTGCGAAGCATTTCCTTGAATCGCCCTTGTCTGCACACCACCGAAATCAACGGCTTGAACGCTCAAAAGATTGGTACCATTAATTGCAATCATGCCTCCGACCGTCGCTACAGCCGGAATAACGCTTTGTACTTGTGCTAACGTACCGTCAGCAGTTGTAAAAAAGGTTTGATTCTGAAAACCGATACGCTCGGAACGGAGAACAGGTGCAGCTCCTGAGCCTCTTGCACTTACATAGGTACCGCTTTGTGTAGCAGAGGTAACCACGACTTTTGCTGCCGTAAAATTCACACCGCCAAGTTCAACCAAGGCAGACAGAGAGCCGCTTCCAAGTTGTACATCCCAGAATTCCGTTTGTGAAAGCGCCGTCAGTCCTGTTTGCATCATGCCATTAGGATTCTCCGCTACTCCTCGTACACGCAGTAGTGGAGCAGTTGATTCGCTTTGCGGAGCAATGACCGTCAAAGGTAAAAACCGCCGTACAGAACCATTGACCACGCCAACCGGAAACACATAGGAAACAGTAGATTCACCTCGCAAATTGGGTAATAATGATCGTTGAAGCGACCCCGAAATAAATGCACCGGTATTACCGCCTTGCACAGCTGAGGGTTGTGGATTGGTCAGAGTAATGAGGCTGGGTTGCGGAATTTGAATAATCCCATTTTCCAAACGCAGTGTTCCCGCAACCGTACGCGAGGAAGCAATCGTGAGTGTTCCACCTCGATTAACCGTCAGTGAACCGCCGAAATTCACCGGAAATTCGCTCTCTAAGGCAGTTTTTGCTCCCAATCCCGTGTAGCGCAATGTTGCCGTTGTTCCGGCGTAGACGGCGCTTCCTCCGGTGATTTGCCCGGAGCCTTCCACCTCTACCGTGCCGCCTTGATTCATCGTTGCAGGTGTTCCGGCTTCGACCAACATTCCTCCAAAACCGGTGCGCAGTGTGCGCGTGTCAGGAATAACCAGCGTTGCTCCGGCTCGTACAATGAGCGATACACCTTCGCCAAGTAATAAATCCATACCTAAGCGCACGGGCGCACCTGCCGGAATAACAAACTCGCTATTGGGCGTATCAAAATCATTTGCTGCTCTTCCTGAAGAATCAGCCCAATTTGCCAAAACGCTTGGGTCTGAACCGGGGCTAAGCGTGTAGCGAACAGGATTTGTTGAGGTTGTACCGATAGCAAAAAAGAGTGTGGAAGGGGGAGAAAATCTCAAGCGGGAAGTTATTTGTGCCGCACCACTACTCACACGCTCGTATCCTCCTGCTTGCATCGGGCTTGCGCCGATGCGGTTGGTGGTTTGATACGTTGCCTCATTCAGCGCAATCACGCTCGAAAGAAAATCCCCCGAAACCACTTCCACACGCCAGTTTGCAGGCTGCACACTGCTCAAACCGCCGTTTATCAGTGCGGTCATTGCTCCCGCGCTGTCGAATCGCACACGCACAACGGGTGCAGTTGCTCCTGTGCGGATGTTCTGCAAGGTCAGTGTTCGCGGGCTTCCGCCTTGTGTCAAGAGAAAGGGAAACGACATGCCGTCAGTGCTGATATTTGCCGGAAGTTGCCATTCCAAATTGCCGTCCACTGCGCCACTGCCTAATTGGAACAGTGCGCTCGGGTTTTCACCTGTAATCCGTACCGTTGCTGCATTTGTGCGGGCATCTAACACGCCTTGCAAGACCAAATTTTTCGGTGTGAAGTTTCCGCCCAGCGTCATGCGCGTTGCACGGTTAAAATTCAGTATGCCTAAACTGTTTGGCGGCGAGACCGTGAAAGCGCCTGTAATTGCGCCGCTTCCGTTAATGCTCAAAAGCGGGCTGCCTGTGCCGGTGATAGTCCCCGAACCCAGTGCCAATGCGCCCCCCAACTGCATTTCCGTGGATGTGCCTCCAAAAGCAAGCTGCGATGCGCCTTGCATGGTGAAACTTCCCGCAATGTTCGTGTTTGCATTGAAACTGACCGTGCTTGCGCCTGCAATACCGCCAAGCTGCACATTTCCTTGCATGACCGTCGGCGCGAGCGGTAACTCCGTGCCGATGGCTGAGGTGCGATTGTCATAGACAAGATTCGAGCCGCTCAAATACAAAGGAGTATTCACCGTTACGGCAGACGCATTGCCCACAAGCCGCAGCGTTCCGCCGTTTTGAATCACCGGAGTTGCATTGGCGACGAGAGTCGAAGTGCCGTCCAGATTGAGCGTTCCGGCAATGTTCGACGCTCCGCCCAGCGTCAGTGCTTGACTTCCGCCGTTCAGCGTCGTTCCCGCTTCCATCGTGAAATTCACGCCTGCGCCGAAGGTAAGCGGCGTGGCGAGAGTAGCAGTGCGGGGTGTAGGAATGATAAACGTTCTGCCGCTTGTGGTGAAATCGCTTGCAAGCGGTGTTCCGCCTGTTCCGGCGGCATCGGTGCGCCATGAGGCTGCCAGCGCGGGGTCGCCGGAAATGTAGTAAAACGTCGTGGCAAGATTAGCAATAGCAAAATGGCGCGTTACGGGCGCTGCGGGGAAATTGACGGCATCGGAGGTGATGCTAAAGCCAGCAACCGTGCCACCGCTCGGCGGTGTGCGGTCGTATGAGCCCGCTTGCCCGCTTGCAGACATCCCCACACGATTTAGCGCAGGATTCAGTGCCGATGCGGTTTGCAGCGTGATTTGAGCGCTCGAAAGTGTTCCCGAAAGAACATCAAATTTCCAGTTTCGCCCCATTTCTACAAACGGTGCTTGCAAACCAGCACCAACGCTTGTTGCACCGCTTGGCGAGGTGGAAAGTGCCGTCGTAACGGGCGTTACGCCTGTGGAAACGTTGGTAAGCGTGAACGGGCGATAACCGCTTGCGTCGCCGATGGGATAGAGGTACGGCGTGGCGCTCATCACCAAGTTCGGCGGCAGAATTCGCCCAAAAGTCCCTGTGCCGCTTGTGCGAATGTACGAGGCAGCACCCGGAAGCGGAAGCACGGCATTTTGGTCAAGAGTGAGCGCTACGGGCGTTGTCAGAATGCCGTTTGTGAGTGTGAGGCCGCCTTGAATTGTGCGCGGCGTGGCATCCAAAGTAACGCCGCCGCCGTTGTTCAGAACGACAGTTCCCGTCATCGTTGCGGGGAGTTCCTGAAGATTGGTTGTTTTTGCCGTTGAACCCGCAAACTCTAGTGTGGAAGCGGCTGCGGCGTAAAAAGCCGCGTTCATCGTTACCGATGCTGCATCGCGCAAACGCAGTGTGGAAGCTGCTTGGACGTTGATGCCGCCTGTTATTCCTGCGGTAGGATTGCCGTTGGAAAGCGCACAGTTATTGAGTTCCAGTACCGACGTAACTGTGAGGTCAAAACCTGCATTGGCGCTGATGGTAGAATTTTGGTTGATAACAAACGTTGCCCCGGCGGGAATCGCCACGCGCCCTTGCTGCAAGTTCAGGGTTTGGACGTTTTTACTGTCGTTTAGCGTTACCACATCGGTCGCGTTAGTTTTTTGCACGATCAGCGTAACGCCTGTAAGTAAAGTGGCGGGAAATTCCGCACCCGTTGTTACATTGCCCGCACCGCTATACCTGAGAGTAGAGCCATTTTGCAAGACCACAGGCGTAGCACTTCCGCCGCTCAGAACGCCCGAAACGCGCTGTAATGTTCCGGCAATGTCAAGGCTGCCGCTCATGCCCAGCGTTAATCCCGACGAACCCAGCGTCAGCGTAGAACCAGCTTCCACACTACCCGTAGCGGTTGCCGCACAAACAACACTTGTTCCGTTTAACCCCAAACTTGAATTTCCACGCACGATAATTGCTGCGCTGTTTGTGGTTAAATTCAGCATGGAAGCCTGTTGTAACTGTACATTTGCCCCACCTTCCACAATGAGCGAACCCAAGGACATCGGCAGACCGCTTGTAAGGGTGATAGTACCGCCATTGAACCGCGCTTGAAAATCCGCACCGCTCGGCACTATGCCGCCCGTCCAATTTGCCGGGTCGTTCCAATTCCCCATCATGCCACCGCCTGTCCAGAGAACAGTTTGCAAGGCACGTGTGCCGATAGCGAAATAGCCGGGTGTTTGCCCCGGGTCGCTCACAACGCTTGCGCCACCGCCTGTTTGTCCGGCGCGGTCGTAGGGTCCGGCTTGAGCAGTGGAGCGGGCTGCACGGCTGTCGGCTGTTAAGCCGTTGGCGAAGAGTTCGACGGTGGCGGAGTTGAAATTGCCCGAAACCTGCTCCACGTGCCAGTTTCTGCCGCCTTCGGCGAAGGGCGTGTTGATGCCGGTTCCCATTCCCGGAGTGGTCGCACCGCTTGGAGCAACAGTAACACGCACGACGGGCGAGACTGCACCGGTGCGGACATTGTTGAGATTGAGCGGACGATAGCCACCAGCATCGCCGACAGGGAAAAAATAACTTGTTCCATCTGTGGAGATATTTGAAGGCAAAAATCTTCGTATTGATCCCCTAACAAATGAGGTTGTACTGCCACCCGTAATAGTGGTAGTTGGTCCCAAAATGATTGTATTGGTAATGTTAGAGTTTAGTATTCCGCTCGTTAATTGTAAACTGTTTGAGACTATACACGGTGATCCTAAAGTACATTCAAGATTTGTTCCATTGAGAATGAGTGTACCGAGATTAGGACCTATTCTCAACGGTGAGGTTACTGTGCCATTTTTTGTGATAGTTAATATATCACCTGAAGGACCCGTTCCAATGTTTCCAAGACCGCTAAAATCATTGAGCGTCAGATTCTGAAGCCCTAAACTAAATCCGTTCGTCATATCGGGCATACTCAATGTTCCGGCGATAGTAAGCGGGGTGGCAAGTGCCGCCTGTCCACCAGGGCTTGTAAAACTCAGATTGTTGAGTGTTTGACCGCCTGCTGCAAAAGCGAGAGGACTTGTGAGTCCACTTGTTTTTGTGATTGTGAGGTTTGATGCCGCAGAGCCGATAATTGCGCCGCCGATGTTGGAAAAATCATTGATGGTGAGGGTGTTTGCGCCAATGTTCATGCGGCTTGTAGCACCTTGCAGCGTGAGTGTTCCCGTAACAGCCAGTGATTTATCCAAAGCAACATTGTCGTCGCATTGCAAATCTAAAAGCGTGTTCACAGCTGGCTTTGTACCTTGTGCAGAAAGTCGTGCATTGGGCGACGAGGTGCGAAGCCTCATTTGCGTTCCGTAGCTTACTGTTCCCGTTGCACGGATAGCACCTGTGGCGGCGCTTGTACCGTTCAAACCTTCGGTGTGCGGCGTAGTGAAGCCGCCGTCTATGCTGAGATTACCCGCACCGGAAATGGTGTTGTTCAGTGTCAAACCAAGCGCACTATTTACCGGAATAACAAGGTTTGTTCCCGCATTCAAGCTAATGCTCAGGTTATTCAAACTTGTACTTGTCATTGCGCCAGAGGTAAAATCATCTCCCGTGCCTCCCGTGATAGTTAAAACGCCACCCGCACCATTCAGCGTCTTTGTTCCCGTGCCGCCAAAAATAAGTTGCCCGATAGTTTCCGTCGGCACATTAGTAACGTTTATCGTTGCAGGGTTCAGTATCTCCAAACGGTCATCGGAAGCGGGCGTAGTGCGGTTCGGAGTCCAATTTGTTGCAATGCCCCAATCGCCTGTCGCGCCACCTGACCACGTGTACGTCGCAGCCGCACCCGTTCCAATCGCTATAAATTGATTCGTTGTCCCGAAGCCGCCTGTTATCTGCCCTATGGAGGAAATGCTTGTGCCGGAAGGCGTAGAATTTATGCGGTTGTAAGCACCGACAGCATTTGCTCCTAAGCCCAGACGGTCAGTTCCGGCGAGTGTGGGGAGATTGGACAAGAGCAGTTCCGACGAAGTAAACGGACCGAGTGCATTGACAAACCACGTACGACTTGCATCTGCAAAGGGCGCAGTCAAGCCAGTTCCGGCAGATGGTGTTCCCGCAACAAGCGAAGCCGTTGCCGACGGTGTACCTGCGCCCGTGCGGACGTTCTGCAATGTGAGCGGGCGGTAATTGCTTGCGTCGCCGATGGGATAGAAATAGCTTGTGCCGTCAGTGGAAATATTTGGCAACATATTTCGTGAAAGACTGAATCCTTGAATGTAGCTTGTTGCGGAACCGCCGGAAATAGCCATGGTCGCGGGATTGGAGATGCTCAAAACATTACTATTGGCATTGATGATGCCGTTTGTGAGTGTGAGCGTGCCGCTTATGGTGAGGGGCGAACCGAGGGGGACGGTAAGACCTGCGCGGTTGATGGTGAGATTTTGGAGTTGTTGTACGCCGGAGAAGTTGAGGTTTCCTGTAAATGTGCCTGTGCCGCCGATGAGGAGGGAGCGGTTGGTGCCGCCGGAGAAAGCTGCACCAATGCCAGAATTAACATACGACCCATTAAGTGTTAAAGTATTTGTTGCACCCATGTCAATAACAGCACCGTTTAGATGATCAAATTGTCCGGCTACTGTTTTACTATTGTTATAGGTAATCGTGAACGCACCATTTGTGAAGACCTGACCATTCATAGTTTGCGGAAACTCTACATCAGTTGAACCTCTATTAGCTGTTAGTTGATAGGCAAGCACACTTGTTGCAGTCAAATATGTTACTGCGTTTCCGGTAATAGTTCCATTGCCTACTAATGTAAAGCCATTGCCAGCTGGAATGCTAACAATACCATTATTACTTAAAACTGCACCATTTTCAACCCAAATATTGCCTGTAAATGATGTTCCAGGTGAGAATGCACTGTTTGCAGAACAATGCAATGCTCCGGGAAAGGAAGAATTGATTGAACCTGAAAGAATATTAACACCACTTCCCAAAACAAAAAGCACTGAATTGATTGTAAGAACTGTTGATGCACGGTTTATAGATATACCACCGAGTTGTTGATTTGATGCGGGACCCGGGAAAGTGAGATTCCCGGTAATTGTCCCGCTCCCGCCAATTGTCAGTGTCGAAGTAGGATTCCCCACAAACTGCCCGCCCAGATTTATTGCGCCGTTCAGGACGAGGTTTCTTGTGCCAAAGTTGAAGGTTGAACCTGCCTGCATGGTGAAGGTCGTTCCTGCGCCGAAGGTGAGGTCTGCCGATGCCAGTGTACCTGTTTTCCCCGTTTCCATGATATAGATGTTTCCCATGGTGGTGAAGTCGGAGGCAGAAATACCTGTCATGCCGCCCATGTTGCTGCGCCAATTTGTAGCAATAGCAGGATCGCCAGAGCCGTAGTAATATATGTTTGGAACAGTAACCGTGAAGTTTGATGCAGAGTTCGCCGTGCCGCCAGGAGTGGTTACCGAAACTACGCCCGTTACTGCGCCTGCGGGGACAGTGGCGGTGATTTGGGTGGGGGAATCAACGTTAAAAGTAACGGCACTTATCCCGCCGAAGCGTACTTGCGTTGCACCTGTGAAGTTTGTACCTGTTATAGTTACGACTGTGCCGACGGGTCCGCTTGTGGGCGTGAAGGTGGTGATGGTGGGTGGGGGGGTAGCCACGAGGGAGAATTTTGTAAGAAAGGCATTTCCAATGTCAGTAAGCGTAGGTTGTACCACTCCTGCAGTTGTAAGAAAAGTATTACCTGTAAAACCAGATAAATACGCATCTCCACTTGCATCAAGTGAAAACCGTGCAACATTGTCGTTTCCAGAGGAGCCAATAAACGAAGAAAATAGCAGTGCTGTACCAGTAGAATTCAGCTTTGTAATAAATCCGTCATTGGTACCACCAGCATAACTGCCGGCAGTAATAGGAAATGTATTATCGGCATTTCCACCAATATGTGCATTACCTGAGGCATCTACTCTGATGCACACACCTCCTTCAGAGCCAGTACCACCCAAATACGTCGAATAAATTAACGAACTTCCATTAGAACTTAACTTGGAAACCGTCATATCATTAGTACCAATAGGAGTTGTTTGGTATGCACCAGCAGTTGTCGGGAAGCCGCTTTGGGTAAAGCCTAAAACATAAACACCACTTGCATCAACTGCTACTCCTTTCGCTGTTTCTTGCCCGGGTCCGCGCAAATACGTCGAAAAAACTAAGCCAGTACCTGTTGCGTTTACCTTGGTTATAGCCATGTCTGTTGAGAGAACTATTCCCTGCGTTGTTCCCTGGTATGGACTACCTGCAATATCATAATTGTAGCCAAAATCACTCGGCACGGTAGCAACAAATACGACCATCCCTCCTGCGTCTAAAGCCATATCGGCAAGCATATCATCACCGTTCCCGCCTATGTAAGTTGAATACAATAAACTTGAACCGGAAAGGTTTAATTTTGAGACAAATATTTCCCAATTTACAAGCGATCCACTGCGTGTAGTTTGAAATGCCCCCGCAGTAAAAGGAAAGTTTATGCTATTGGTAGAACCAGCGACATACACACCAGTCGCATCAACGGCTATTCTGCTTCCGCCCTCAATTCCAACACCTCCAAGAAAGGTTGAGAAGAGCAATGCAGACCCCGTTGAGTTCAGTTTAGTAATATAGGCATCTCCCATCCCGCCCTCTGTTGGTTGCAGTGGACTGACTAAGGGATAGCCCGCACTAGCAGTGCCAGTAATATAGATATTATTTGAAGCATCAACTGCAATATCAAGGACACTGACATCAACCCCAATAAATGTTGAAAAAATCCTAGAGGTCGCTGTTGGATTTAGTTTAGTAATGTATGAGTTCGTTGATGCGAAAGAGTAAATTGTCCGATATGCACCAACTGTAGTCGGATAATCTGTGCTTGCAGTTTGGCTACCAGCATAAACATTATTTGCAGCGTCGAGAGTTATTGCTGAAGCCCAGTCGCTATTATTTCCACCAATATAGGTCGCCCAAATAATCGGATCAATGATAAGCGGTAAGGAAGGGTCATAATTACCAAGCGCAAAGGCAAATGTTTTCTCATCAGCTTTGCTTGTAGTGAATTGGCAAGTAATTTCCTGCCGTTGCCCGTTTTTGACCTGATAAGCGAAAAGTTTGCCGTGCATGATGTTGCCTAGCCCTGTTCGCATGACGATATTTCCTTGTGCATTAACAAATACATCATCTGCGCCGCTAAACTCCACAGCAATAAGGTCGGGGTTTGCACCTGGTTGGAGCATCATATCATACCGAACACTAGGTGTACCGCCATTGTCATCAAAATAGGCTTTTGCGGTGATTCCTTCATACAGTTCATCAAAAAAGACTTCACCCCAAAGCGGCACGAAGGAAGCCCACTTTGAAGAATCCTGCCCCAAAAAGTAATTGTGATATTCGGTACGCCGCTCTTGTGCATGAAAGGTATGATTTTGATTGGCATTTTTGAATTTCATTTCAACAACATGACCAAGACGCTGCCGCGTGTCTTTTTGGGAATTGTCAGGGGAAAAGGGGGTATCGTTTTTCGGTTGTGGTGCCTCCCCTTCAATACGATAAAAGTCATACACAAACCCTGCCTTCGTCAGCCAGATATTAGCGCCCGAAATCTTTGCCAAATAATGCACAGAATCGCTCCATTGCCCTTTGTTTTCAATGAAGGAAAGAGGTTGATGAGAAACAAGAGAGCTAATTCGATGGTTTTCAATAGCTTTACTTGCGGGTAGCTTAGGGAAATTCTGCCCCCACGCCACCCCCGCCACCAAAAACAACAACACCACCACAACACCGCGCAGACACGCCGACACAGCCGACCACAAGCAGCCCCCCAAGAGGGCAGGCACGAAAGAATGACGAAGCAAAAAGAACATAAACGTAGAAAAAAAGGTAAAAGAAGGAGTAGTTGCGTTTTTTTGAGGGTATCGGATATTGCGTATTTTGTGTAGATTGAACGTAGAAAAAATGTTGAATTTGTATCATTCTCTCCACCACTATGACCTACGCTATTTCACTGGAAGAGGCGCAAGCACGATATATTGCGCTTGTCGAACAAGCCGCCAAGGGCGATGAAATCGTGCTTCTGCGCGGAACAACACCTATCGCACGAATAGTGCCACCTGCGCCCGAAACGCCCAAACCAGCCCAACGCGGCATACAATTCGGCATGGGCAAAGGAAGCATCCTCTTTATGGCAAATGATTTCGACGCGCCACCGGAAGACTTTCGGGAGTATATGTGATGCGGGTTTTGCTTGATACTCACACCTTTTTATAGCTTGTCGAGGGTGATGCCATTCATCTCAGCAACCGTGTTCAAACACTGTTGCTGATTATTCGGTACAGCGCATTTGGTAATGGTTGCCTATGGACGGGATGAATTGTAAATGCTTTGTACTACATGTACAAAAAGGTCAATGCCCGGCTTGCCCGGAGGCAAAACAGGGAAATGAAAAGGAATTATGGGTTAAACAAAGCACTCAGAGAATGTAATTATGTCGGGACCAAAAAAGTCAGCAATTTTTTGATGAAAGTCAATACAGAGAATTCTGTATTTTTTGTTTTTTGTGATTTTCTTGTGGTTGGTGGTTCCGGATAACCTGTTCTACGCTTCGGAAAGCGTAGGACGGGGATAGTGTGCAAGCGTAGGACAGAGAGTGCCCGCGCCGTCCTACCACTTCCGAGCGTCTTGACGCTTGAATCTTTGAAAGATTCTTGTGTTTGTGTCTGTTTTATGATATGTTTGTTCATCAAACTGATGTTGTCTCACTGATATTACGATATAATGACCGAACTACTTTTTCTTGTGGAAGAATCTGCCGAAGGCGGCTGGACGGCAAGAGCTATGGGCGAAAGTATTTATACTGATGCCGATACCTTAGAAGAATTACGAGAGAATATCAAAGATGCTGTTTTGTGCCATTTCGAGGAAGGTTCAGTGCCACGAATGATTCGTCTTCATGTTGTCAAAGAAGAAATCGTTGCACTATGAAGATTCCACGCGATGTCACAGGCATACAACTTGTAACACTTTTAGGAATATATGGTTACAAAGTAACGCGGCAAAAAGGCAGTCATATACGCCTGACGACCAATAGCCCGCAGGAACATCATATCACCGTTCCGCACCATAATCCAATCAGAATTGGTACACTCTCGAATATACTGAGTGATATTGCCGCACAACAAGGAATCACGAAGGATAAGGTACTGCAAGACCTTTTTGCGTAATGCAGTTCCGGGTAAAACCCGTTCTACGCTTCGGTAAGTGTAGGACGGGGAGTGTTTGCGCCGTCCTACCGCTTCCGAGCAGTAGAACGGCTTTCCCGGAATGAAGGGCTTTTTCGGAATTTACCGCCTCCACTCCATCGGCACAACAACCGATAATTCCTTGCTTCCGACCGCTCCGGCTTTACGATTCACAATTTTCCCTATAATACCGCCTATTTTTACCGCACCGCGCAATGACCTTATCCCTTGCGGCAAGCCCGAAACTGTCAGTGTGAACAGAAATTCTCCGCTTTTGTCGTTGTAGGTACTTTCGGTGAGTTTGAGTGTTTCGGGAGAAGCCTTCCAAGCGCCGCTACCAAGAGCCTCAAGACGGGTTTCAGGCGATGCAAAATCAATAGCTGCGTTGTTTTGAACTTCTGCATCGCCTAGCGTTGCTTTAATGGAGCGGCTTGCAGCTGGGTCTCGATTATCGGCATCAATTGGAACATCAGTATTAAGGCGGATTCCTCGCACGGTGAGTGTAAGCGAGGTAGCGGTACTATCAAAGGCGGTTTCCGTTTTGACATCTTGCACCAGAAGTTCCGGAGGAATTTGTGTTGGTGAGGAGCGTTGTGTCCAGATAATAACCCGTTCTCCTGTAAGCGGATACGTCCACACAACAGAGGCAATAATAATCCTTGCCGCAGCAGGAATATTCGGTCCCAGAAATGATTCAGTGTAGGGATTGTTCTGATTTTTAGGCTCGTTCCCAAGCTGATAATCAATACTAAAATCCTTCAATGGCAACGCCGCAGCCCCAGCAGGAAGTTTCGTGTGCAACGCCAGCCGTTTTCCGTAGAAAAGCGGCATGATACCTTGATGTGAAGGTGATGTCGTATCAAGTGCTGAGGGAAGAACGGTGAGCGTCGTTTGAGCGCTTGCTTTGCCGGATTTGAGTGTGAAGGTATATGTACCGGCAGGAAGCGGTTTTTCAACAAGAAGAATGTTATCGTTTTTCGTAAAGCGCATGGAAACCAGTGATTCAGCACTTTTGGGCAAGACACTGAATGTAGGTTTGGTCTTAGCAGTAAAGGTCAAAACCGTTTTTTGCAGTTTATCAAAGGTAACGATACTTTTTTCATCAAAAGCGAGTGTTTGTGCTGTCAATGGAGTATGCGCGGCACAATAGGCTATTCCCGAAAAAAGGCAAAGAGCAAAAAAACGCGAGACAATATCCCGCACGAGAATCAACGATGGAACGATATTCATTTACGTCGAGAAAAATGAGAAAAGGAAACGAATTACGACGCAAATGTAGGCAATTTGTGAATGTGGCGGTATCGGGAAAACTCTGTATTTTTTCGCACTTCTCCTTAAAAATCACCGCCGCCCAAAAAACTTTGCCGCCGCTTCTCCACGAGAATTGACGTGCAGTTTGTCGTAAATATTGGCAATGTGGGTTTTTACGGTAGCAATGCTGATGCTGAGTTCATCGGCTATTTTTTTGTAGGCATCACCCCGCGCCAAAAGGCGCAAAATCTCATATTCACGCCCGGAGAGAATATCTTTTACCACAATAGCGTCAGATTCTTGCTGTGCTTTTATCAAGGAACGTTGAGGAGGTGCGTTTGAATTCAAGGCAGAAGTATTTGCCGCAATCGCTCGAAATGTTTCCAATGCTTTCCGTGCAATCTGCCCTGTCATGAGCGCACCGCCGGAGTGGAGGTCTTCAATTGCTTCCAAAATCTTGTGTTTATGGGGTGTTTTGAGGTGATATGCTGATGCACCTGCAATGATTGCTTCATAGATATTTTCCGTGTCGTCAAAGACCGTCAGCATCATCACCAGTGCTTTCGGGCAGAGTTCCGTGAACAGCCGCACACATTCCGCACCCGACATTCTCGGCAACCCAATATCCATTAGCACAAGGTTCGGACGCTCCTCCGGCGGTGCTTCGCGCACAGCTTCCAGAAAAGCCTCCCCATTAGAATACGCCCCAAAGAAGAGGTATTTTCCCGCTTTTTCGGTAATGGAGTGGAGAAATTGACGATACTCATTGTCGTCTTCGATAATAGCGATACGGAGCATGGCTTGGTTCATTAGTCATTGGTATATTAGGCATTCGTGGTCTTTTGGTATGGCAAAGGTACAAAAACGTGGTTTCGTGCGCCATAGGGAAAAGTCTGTATTTTGGGGGCAAACAAACGTCAGCCTACAATAAATCGTACCGTAGTTCCTTGTCTCGAAACACTCTCCACCTCGCACGTCCCGCCGATTTCCTCCATGCGTGAGTGCATATTCGCCAAGCCGTTACTAAAACGAGAAACGCTGTTTTGCTCAAAGCCCTGACCGTTATCGCTGACACGCCATTCAAAACCTGTTTGACCTTGTTCTTCCTCACCGCCAAGCACCAAAGCCAATTCAACACGACTTGCTGCGGAATGTTTGAGTGCGTTATTGAGGGCTTCTTTTACGCATAGATAAAGATTGCGCCGAACATTTCCCTCCAAGGACAACGAAGGAAGAACATCAGGCAAAACGACATCCAGCGTCATACCTCGTTCTTGACCAATACGCTCGAACCATTCGGTTGCTTTTTCTTGGATGTACGCAGCGAGATTGTCCAGCGTGTCGTTTTTGGGGTTGGTCATCCAGATAATGCCGTTCATTGCGTCAATGACTTCTTGCGCCGTCAAGGAAATATGCTCGGAAGACTGCATATTCCCTTCCTGCACTGCCTCTGCCAAAAGAGCAATTCGCATCATGCCCGGACCGACTTCATCGTGAATATCTTTCGCAATACGTCCGCGTTCCCGCTCCAAGACAAGTTCGCGCTGCATCTGCTCGCGCTCAAGTGCTTGTGCGGCTTCCAAGCGTTCAATCCGCCTACGGAAACGTGAACGCACAACAAAGCGCGTTCCTCCGCCAATACTCAATGCTCCCACCACCAGACACAGTCCCAGAAACCAAGCCGTGCGCCAAAAAGGAGGCAGTATGCGGATTCTGAGCGATGTGCCAACGTCGTTCCAGACTCCATCGTTGTTGCAGGCTTTCACGCGAAAGGTATAGTCGCCCGGCGGCAAGCCTGCATAGCGCGTCTTGCGGAGCGTCCCCGATTGCACCCAGTCATTATCAATGCCGTCCATTTTGTAGGCATAACGGTTCTTTGCAGGGTCGGTGAAATCCAGCGCAGCAAAATCAAAGGTGAGCGTGTTGTCGTTGTAACCAAGTTCCAGTGCGGTGAGTTCGCTCACCTCGCGGATGCCGTATTGCGGCGTGTTCGGAGCAAAGTTTGCCAGCACCTGCTGATATGGTCGGTCGTTGATTTCCAGTTCCACAATCGCCACAGGCGGCGGTGTGGTATTATCCTGCACATCTTCAGGGCGGAAGATATTAAAGCCGTTCACACCGCCAAAGACTAAACGTCCGTCGCGGAGTTTACAGAACGACAAACGGTCAAATTCGTAACTTTGCAAACCGTCCGCAGGTGAGTAATTGCGCCACTTCCCTGTTTTCGGATTAAAGCGTGATAAGCCGCGATTGGTACTCACCCACAAGTTTCCCGCTTCATCGGGCAGAATGCCATAGGTGTAGTTATTCGGCATACCGTCGGCTTCGGTGTAGTGCCGGAACACGCCTGTTTTCGGGTCGAGGTGGTCTAAACCCGTAATAGTAGCTATCCACATCGTGCCGTCGCCGGCTTCGTGGAAACATTTTATCACATCATTGCCAAGCGATTGAGGGTTCTTCAGGTCGTTCACATAGCGCGTAAACAGGTGCGGCGTAGAATCTTTACCGTAAAAGCGGATGCGATCGGCATTAGCAGGGTCGAACACAAAAATGCCCTTGCCGCCCGCCCAGATGCGCCCTTTGCTGTCGGTTTTGAGAATCTGCCCCAAGTCAGGAAAGCGGTGCGTTACGTTGCCTGTTTTGGGGTTGAAGCGGAGAACATAATCGCCGGAAGAAATCCAGAGCATTCCTAATTTATCCTCCAAAATGCACGTCGTAAAAATATACCGCCCTAAATCATACTTCACCAAATTACGCCGTTTCGAGCCATTGGGCGGCAATTTATAAAACTGTCCGTCATTGTTGCCAAACCAGATATTCCCCTGTTTGTCGAGTAGAAGCCCGTTACCACTTTCATTTGGCAAATACTCTTCCGTTTTTCCCGTTACGAGATTATACGAGCAAAGACTCCCGCCGTCTCCGATGGTCGCCACCCAGAAATTACCCAAGTTATCTTCCGCCATACTCCACGACATTTTTGAGCGAAACGGCGTGAAATGGGGAAATTTCACAGGTGTTAAGACGAAGTTTACTCCTGCACCGTCGGTGCCAAACCAGAATTTATTAGGAGCATATTCTCCCAAAGCGTAGAGCAGAACTAACGGAGAAGCAAGACTGGTGCTGTCTTGAGGGTTATAGTTCATCATACCGCGCTTTACTTGGCGATAGGCAGAATCGAAGATGGTTACCAATAATTTCGTTTGCCGCTTTTGGAATACCCATGCTTGCTGTTGTTTATCTTCAAACACCCCGATTTTGCTTGCTCCGCGCACAACAAACGAATTGCCGTCAATCTTGCCCGTGCCGCCAAATTCTACTGGATGCCAACGAAGCAGAGATTTTTCACCACTGAATACCCCATATTCAATCCAGCATACTCCCTTGCTGTCAATACGCCATATTTTTCTGAATGGCGCTTTATCAAACTCCGGCAGCGTTCCTTTAGGCGGATAGAAATTTTTTAGGGAATAATGGTGGGTTCGGAAATTGTATTCCACACATTGGGATTGAAGAAGTGGAGGGTTATAGCTCTCGAACGTCATCAGTAGAGAGCTGCCGTCATTGAGCGGCGGATATGAGCAAGGAAAAACAGAAAGACTATTGAGGCGCGGCTTGATTGCACTATCACTGCCATCAGTGCAAGGCACAAATTCAAGCAATTTCGTGCGGCGATTGACGCGGCACAATCCCAAATTTGTCAGAACAGAAAATGAAGAATCACTTTTCCGTAAGAAGACACGTTGGGCATATCCGCCGTTGGTCGTCCATTGCTTGGTTTGAAAGCGGTTCGGCGCGTAGTAGCGTTCAAATGTTCCCGTTTTCACATCCAAGCGATTTAAGCCATCCAGCGTGTTCACCCAGATATTCCCTTGCGCATCTTGCAACACACTACTTACACTAAAATTCGACAACGACGTAGAATCCTTCGGGTCATGCCGCCACGTCTTGACGTTGTAGCCGTCCCACCTGCACAGACCGTCGCCGGTGGCAATCCAGAGAAAGCCCTTGCGGTCTTGCAGCACATCAAAGACGGTATTTTGTGCCAAACCTTGTTCCGTTCCCAAGCGGCGGAAACGGAAGGGTTGTTCGTCAGGCTTGACGATTTTACGTTCTTGGCAGAATGAGGTGTACAAGGATAGCAATACCTGTACGACACAAAGCAGCAATGAAAAAAGACGCACCATCAGCACGAGGAAAAAAACAGTATATTGAAACGGAGAAATTCAGGAAGAAAAATACTATATTTTCGGAAAAATTGCTATCAGGAAAAGTCTGTATTGACATTTCCTCGTACAACACTCCATTGTTATTTTTATCAAGAGAAATAGGACAAACTATCAACATTTGAATGATTATCGTTTGAAGCACAAAATTGCACAATAAGACATCATAGAAGTTTTTTCGCAAATACTTTCAACATTTTTGCTACTGTTTTTTTTGTTGCTTCATTAGAGGATTCAACCAACATTAAATTTTTCTCGATTTTTTTTACTAAGGCTGTGTCTGGTATAATATCAGTATTACTAACATGAGACGATGAATTAGAATTATTACGTTGAATTTTCTTTTCTGCTTTGGCGGATAATAATTTCTCCTGTTCCTCTTGACGTTTACGCTGCAATTGTTTTTGAACAGCCGCTTTTGATTGTCCTGTATCAGCGGCTATCATTGCAGCGGTAAGAGTTTCAAAAGAAGATTTATTAGAAATGTGGACAATGTCCACATTTTTTTTTGATATTTCTTTTGTGGGACGACCTGCTTTTGTTTGAATTCGCTCATCAAAATTTGGATATAACACTCGATATAATTCAATCCGTTCTTCATTACTTAATTGCCGACGTAAAAGATTATCATTAATCACAAATTTTCGTTCTGCATCATCAGGTAAAATATCCTCTACATATTGTACAGGTACTACATTCCATCCAAGTTCTCTAGCAATCGCCAGACGATTATGACCGGCAAGAAGTGTTCCATCGGCTTTGGCAATTAATGGTACAAGAATGCCCCGTTCTTGAATATCTTGCTGCAAACGCTGTAAATGTAGTTCATTCTCCTTTGCAAAAAACTTTTCATTCAGCGGATTGGGCTTGAGTTCTTGAGGAGATTTATAAACTACATCAGATAATCGCAACCCATAACGAGATTCAACAGCCGCTGTTTGTGCGACAATAGAAGCTATTGAACCGGTAAATTGTTTTTTTGCCATTATGCAATACTCCCTTCTTTTTTCAATGGCGAGTTGGCTCGTTTCATTGTCGTTTTTTCTTGTATCTCTTGAGATTGTGTGCGCATAAGTATTTCCTCTACCAGATGTTGATAATCTGTCGCCGCCAGTGAGTTAGGTGCATACTGAAAAATATCTTTATGAGCTGATGAATACTCCTTCAAAGCAACATTTTCCCGTATAGGTGTTTGAAATACTTTCTCACCAAACATTTCATTGAGCATTTGCCGAACATCTTGACAAACACGCTGTTGTTTATTAAAGCGAGTAACAATCACTCCGCCCACTGTAAGGTCGATGTTAATCCGTTTACCGCGAATTTTCTCAATGATTTGTAAAATTTTATTGAGTCCGTAGATAGGAAGGATTTCTGCCGAAACCGGAATATAGACAACGTCAGTTGCAGCCAAAACATTCCGTGTACAAATATCTAATGCAGGCGGACAATCTATAAGAATATAATCATAGTCAGAACGGATAGGTTCAAGTAAAGAAGATAAAATCTCTTCTCGACGAAAAGCTGTACTTAATTCGATTTCAAGTGTGCATAAATCTAAGCATGACGGAATAATATCCGGCATCGCATCACGCTTAATTATTCCTGCGTGTATAGGTTGCTTATCCGTCATTATTTCATAAAGCGTAATTGGTTCACGGTCAGAAAGACCAACGCTTTGTGTTAAATTCGCCTGAGCGTCGGCATCAATCAGCAATACCGATTTTCCCTGCCGTATAAGACCTGCACCAATATTTAAGGCACAGGTCGTTTTTCCAACGCCGCCTTTGTGATTTACAAATGCTATAACCATCAGAGTTTCCTTTGATAAATAATGAGCGTTTGCACTATTTTTCAAGTGCGCACGCAAAACTACATAATTTTTTGCAGACCGTTTTCTTCTTCTGTGCAACAAGTAGAAAAAAGAATATTCTAGCCTACGTCCTGCACAATATCCGATTATACTACTGCATATTCCTCCTCCTGTTCTTCTAGGATACGCCGCTCCGCTGCGGTATAGCGCGCGGCTTCTTCTCTCAGCCGTGTGAGCAATGCCGCTTCATACCTTTCGCCGTTCACACCGTAGTCCGTCAGATAGTCCGCCAGCGTCTTGCGTTTGAGGGTCGTCTCCTCCTGCTCGAAGAGATAAT
>ERZ1066127.215-NODE-215-length-37176-cov-17.469842_pt1 | contig 37176 bp, 34 predicted proteins | sample MGYA00382774_ERZ1066127 | MGnify/ENA primary metagenome ERZ1066127 (study PRJEB33369, sample SAMEA5778357) | biofilm metagenome | biome: Industrial cooling water; feature: Water cooling tower basin; material: Biofilm | place: United Arab Emirates | collected...
GGGATTCTTGAACTTTCAAAGAACTTTCTTCAACTAAATGTGTACGGTGATGAAAACCACGAACTTTGTGGTATACTTATTTGTGAATCTACTATTCATTTTTCTTTACCATTTTGGAGAAACGTTATGTCACCGCAAATGAACATCACGCTTAAAGTCGAAGAATTGACTATTTTCCTTGCTTCGATTGCTGCCTTTGCAACAATGAATTTTTCGTGGTGGCTTTATCCCGCATTTTTGCTGTTACCGGATCTTGCCATGCTTGGATATCTCATTAATACTCGTTTTGGAGCATTTATCTATAATTTTGCTCACCACCGTGCTACGGGAATTCTCACCTACGGACTTGGCTATGTGTATGTTTCACCAATACTTATGTTGACAGGAATTATTCTTATTGGTCATACAGCAATGGACAGACTTGCAGGCTACGGACTGAAATATGCTGATAATTTTCATCATACACATTTGGGTTGGTTGAAAGCCGAGGCTTACGGCGACAAGCCTGCAGATCGCTGAAAACCACGCTGCCAGTACTTTGGGATAACAAAAAACCTGACCCAACAATGATTTATTGTTTGGTCAGGTTTTCATTTTATACAAAATGCTGAAAGCATCTTTGTTACTTCAATTTCAAACCTTCTTCCAAAAGTTCATTAACTTTGTTCATCGAATCAGCCTCAGCATAATAGCGCAAAAGCGGCTCTGTACCTGATGCCCGAATGAGCAACCAACCTTTGTCAATGAAGAACTTGTAACCGTCTTTGGTATCAATAGAAGTAACCTTGTACCGCCCAAGTTGTTTGGGTTTGCGAGCGCAGGCTTTGAGAATATCCTGCTTGATTTTTTCGGTTGTCCGAACATCACGGCGACGATACCGATGCACACCGAACTCGTCTTCTAATTCTTCAACAAGTTCGCTGAGTTTTTTCTTGCGCTTTGCCATCATTTCGAGCAACAACATTCCGTTAAAGATACCATCTCGCTCAGGAATGTGAATGATTGTCCCTAAACCGCCGGATTCTTCGCCCCCGATAAGAATCTTCTCCGTAGCCATAAGTTTACTGACGTGCTTGAACCCAATAGGTAATTCATACAACTTGATGCCGTATTTCTCACAGTATTTGTTTACCATTGAAGTCAAGGCAATCGTTTTTGCCACGGCACCACGTTTTTTCTTTTCTTCGTAGAGATATTTCATGAGCAGCATAAAGACTTTATGCGAATCTACGAAATGACCATTTTCATCCACAGCTCCTAAACGATCTGCATCACCATCGGTTGCCAAACCTACGTCATACTTGCCTTCTTTGACTTTTTCAATCAGCGTAGGAAGATACTCTGCCATTGGTTCAGGATGATCAATTTCCCCAAAGGACGGATTGTATTCAGCATGAATTTCATCAGCTTTCGGAAGAAGATCTTTAATTGTATTGATACCAGCACCGTGCATTGGGTCGAACAGAACTTTAATACCTGCTTTACTGATTGCCGGCATATCAATTTTCCTCTTCACATAGCGCAGATATGATTCTTTCGCGCCAAAAGGACGAATGAGTTTTTCCTTGACGTACTCATCGAATGTTTTGAATTTAATTGCAGGACGCTTTTTCTCAAGTGCAGCCAATTCTTTTTCTAACTCAACGACCTGCTCTGGAAAAGCCGGACCGCCGGTATTACTTTTAAGTTTGTAACCATTATACTCAGCAGGGTTATGACTTGCTGTAATGACGACACCAACGGTTGCTTTTTTCTGTTTTGTTGCAAAGGAAACTTGTGGTGTCGAAGCTATTGCCTCAGTAATATGCACAACAACTCCCTTAGAAGCCATTACGCAAGCGGCTTCTTGAGCAAATTCTTTCGACAAAAAGCGTGCATCATACCCAATAACCACACTTGCTTTTTTCTTATCAATTTTCAGGGCGTACTGTGCTGTTGCCAAAGCCACAAGTTGTACGTTGTCAAAGGTAAAGTCGCGGGCAATTATTCCGCGCCAACCATCAGTACCAAATACTATCATAGCGGTACACTGTTAAAAATGAAACTTCAGGGTAAGTTAAATATTTTTCGGAATGGCTTTAGCAACGCAAAGGCGTTCTCTCCTCAAGCCTCCTCCAACAATTTCCTCAAAAAAACAATGCCCGTTATCACGTTCAGCAATAACGGGCAATTTCAATTATCGTTTAATCTTAAATGCAGATAATCCCGGATAAATTGCCTGTGAACCAAGCATTTGCTCAATGCGTAAAAGTTGGTTGTATTTTGCAATACGATCTGTACGGCTTGCTGAACCGGTCTTGATTTGTCCTGCATTGGTCGCCACGGCGAGGTCAGCAATAGTAACATCCTCAGTTTCGCCGGAACGGTGCGAAATAATCGCTGTATAATTATTACGCTGCGCAAGCGAGATTGCATCAAGTGTTTCGGTCAAAGAGCCAATTTGATTCACCTTCACCAAAATGGAATTACCGACATTTTCTTTGATACCGCGCTGCAAAAATTCCACATTGGTGACAAAAAGGTCATCGCCGACAAGTTGCACCGTACCACCGATTTCTTTAGTAAGCTTTGCCCAACCTTCCCAATCTTCTTCTGCCATGCCATCTTCAATAGAAATAATCGGGTATTTCTTGCAAAGATCTTTATACCAAGCAACCATGTCGTCGCTGGACTTCACTTCTTTGGATGACTTGTAAAGCTGATATTGTCCCGCTTTTCCGGTTGCATTGACCATTTCACTGGAAGCAACATCGAGCGCCAACATAAAATCATCGCCGGGCTTGTATCCTGCTTTTTCGATTGCCTGCATAATCACGTCAAGCGCTTCTTCATTCGATGCAAGCGATGGTGCAAAACCACCTTCATCACCAACAGCCGTATTTGCGCCTTTTGCTTTCAACACACTTTTGAGCGAATGGAAAACTTCTGTTCCCATGCGAATTGCCGTACTGAAACTGTCTGCCTTCACGGGAACGATCATAAATTCTTGAAAATCCACATTGTTATCAGCATGATGACCACCATTGATGATATTCATCAGTGGCACAGGAAGAACCTTTGCATTAGGACCGCCGATATAGCGGAAAAGCTCCTGTTCATGTGAATCTGCGGCTGCTTTTGCTGTTGCCAATGAAACAGCCAAAATTGCATTCGCACCAAGACGCTTCTTATTGGGCGTACCGTCCAATTCACAAAGAAGACGGTCAATTTCTACTTGGTCGCTTGCATCCTCGCCGATCAGCGCTTCAGCAATTTCGCCTTCGATTGCTTCAACAGCCTGCAGTACACCTTTGCCGAGATAGCGTTTCTTGTCGCCGTCACGAAGTTCATGTGCTTCGTGAGCGCCTGTACTTGCACCCGAAGGTACGGCAGCACGCCCGAACGAATAATCGTCTAAAATTACATCGGCTTCGACGGTTGGGTTACCGCGCGAGTCCAAAATTTCACGAGCTTGGATGTCAAGAATTGTTGCCATAGCAGAAAAATTGTGAAAGTAAAAGAAAAGAAAAACGAGATTTATCACCTTATTGTAGTATGAGAATCATAGATTTTTCGCGTTTTGTACGGGTATCCGTCTGATTGATTACCAAACTTGAACCATCAAAAGTATACGTACATTCGCCATTTATCACGAGAGAAGGGTCGGGAAATGTCCTATTGGAACGGTCAGTAAAGGTAATTTTCCCAAAAGTTAGTGTATAGCTACCATTGCTGGAGAGTATAATCGTGCTGTCGCCGCGAGGGGCAAAGCGGTAGGTTTGGCTGTCGGCATTGATTATAAGTGTTATTTCAGCTGATTGAACTTTATATCCCTGAGCAGTGGTATCACCGGGTGCATTGCGTGTGAGAATAATTTCCCCCACATAATTGCCTGTTGTAATGCGCACACCGGGTCCGTTCACATTGCAACTGCTCAATATCAGCACAATAGCAGAGAGAAGAAGCCATTGCAACCCGTGAAACAAGAGATGACCATATTGCTTATAGATATTGTTCATAGAACATTCCACCAAAAAAAATCCGAACACCACACGGTTGCCGACAACATATTAACTGTCCTTGGAAGCATAAATCATTATTGCCGACACAACAGAAACACGTAGTTTTACGAAGCGCAACATAGCGCATTACGGCGTTAATTGCAAGCGAGTTTTGCAAAAAAACTACTTTCAATAAAATTTTTCTTCGGTAAGTAAAGAAATTTTCTATTCACTCGTCAGGGTTTTGCATCACCTTTCTCTGCCATGCTGTGCAAACTGTGATCTTCAAACGCAGGCACATCACGATTTTCCGCTTCGGTGTTTAGCTCACCATTCATCAACTGTGCAGCAAGTTCCGGCGTGAGGTGTTCCGCAACGCGCTCTACAATCGGGTGCGGGTCATTCGGGTCGAAGAGCATTCCCGTACAAAGGCACATTTTACGCTCTGTTCGGGTCAGTACATCCACATTCGGGCAGGAGTTACAGCCGTTCCAGAAAGTATCGTCTTGCGTGAGTTCGGAGAAATGGACAGGCACGTAGCCGAGTTCTGTGTTAATCTTCATCACTGCTTGGCTGGTGGTAATACCGAAAATTTTTGCATTCGGATATTTTTCCCGCGAAAGCTCGAAAACACGCCGTTTGATACGTGTTGCCAAGCCACCTTTGCGAAATTCCGGCACAACAATCAAACCCGAATTAGCAACAAATTCTTTTCCACTCCATGTTTCGATATAGCAAAAGCCCGCAAACCGACCGTCATCGGTGAGTGCAATCACAGCTTTACCTTCCTGCATTTTTGTCACAATATATTCAGGCTTTCGTTTCGCAATACCGGTACCACGCACCTTTGCCGAAGCCTCCATTTCATCACAAATTTCCTGTGCATAACGGGCATCTGACTCGTTTGCAACACGAACGCTGATGCCGTCTTTCGGCATTTCGCTCGGTTGAATAATCGGCAAATCAAGTGTGGAAACGGTATTGGACATTAAACATCGAAAAATTCATGGGGAAAATATAATTTACGCAACGGCAACCGCAGCATTTTTCCGCTCGGTCATTGCTTCGACAAATTGCCGGAAAAGATAGTCGGAATCATGTGTTCCGGGCGCAGCTTCGGGGTGATATTGTACGCAGAAAATCGGGAGTGTTTTGTGGCGAAAACCTGAAACGGTGTTGTCATTCAAATTCACGTGCGTCAGTTCAATATCCGCAGGCATGGAAGCCGCATCCACAGCAAAGCCGTGATTTTGCGAGGTAATCTCAATAACGCCTGTTATCAGATTTTTAACGGGATGATTCACGCCGCGATGCCCGAATTTCATTTTGTAAGTATCAGCCTTCAGTGCCAAACCCAGGATTTGATGCCCCAAACAAATACCAAACACGGGCTTTTCGTTTAAGACTTCCCGCACGGCATCAATGTTCACTGCCGCCGGATCGCCGGGACCATTAGAAAGGAAGATTCCATCAGGATTGTAGGCACGAATCTCGGCAGAGGTAACCGATGAAGGAAAAACCATAATTTCGCAGCCGTAGCTCGCCAAGCGGCGCAGAATGTTCTTTTTAATGCCGTAATCAATCGCCGCCACACGCAACTTTTTGGGTGAACGATAGCCGTTAGCGCTTAAAATGTAGGGTTCGTCGGTTTCTTGGAACAAAAACGGTTCTTTGCAGGTTACAAAGCCCGTCAAATCAAGCCCATCCATACTCGGCAATGTTCGTGCGCGGTCAATTAGAATGTCGGCATTGGTTTCTTTAGCAGAAATAATTCCCCGCATCACGCCTTCACTCCGCAAAACCCTCACCAATGCTCGCGTATCAAGCCCCTCAATACCGATTTTGTGATTCATTTGCAGAAATTCGCCGAGTGAATGCGAGGCTCTCCAATTCGAGTGTACGAGCGAATACTCGCGTACAATCAAGCCTTCCGCTTGCATTTTGCCGGATTCGGTGTCATAGACATTCACGCCGTAATTACCGATGTGCGGATAGGTAAAAGTGAGGATTTGTCCGTAATAGCTGGGGTCGGTGAGTGCTTCTTGATAGCCCGTCATAGCAGTATTAAAAATCACCTCGCCTTGAGATTCTGCCTCTTCGTCCCCAAAAGCAAAACCGCGAAAGGTCATCCCATTTTCTAACGCTAATAGTGCAGGTGCTTGTACTGACGTTACTTGTGCCGATTGTGTTGCCATTCTGCGTTATCTTTCCGAAGTCCGAATACGCCACATTTGAGCTATCGTTTTGCTACGGCGCGGGCGCTGACGCAGTAGCACACAAGCGCCAAAAATACGCAATTTCTCAGACTTTGACAACGCCTGTTTTTGTTGTGATTTGGTAACGCTGTTTCTTGGATTTTCTTTCGCTCGCTGCGAAAAAATATGTAATTTTGTGGTCTCCACTTCTGGTAATTCAATCTCTCATTATTCTTCATTTTTCAAGGAATAACGCCATGTCTGCAACTGCAACAATGCCCAAAACCAACGGCGCTACGACCAATGGTGTGCATAAAAACGGGAAAGCCTCAAAGCAAAGCCCCAATAACCCCTTTGATTACTACAACGTCGGTAATCTCTTTACACCCGAAGAACGCCTCATCCGTGATACCGTGCGCTCTTTTGTGGATGACGAAGTGCTACCGATTATCGAAGAACATTACCAAGCAGGCACCTTCCCCAAGCACCTCGCCAAGCGCATGGCGGAACTCGGCGTTTTCGGCATTACGCTTCCGCATGATTACGGATGTGCCGGAGCAAGCTATACCGCTTACGGTCTGGCAATGATGGAATTAGAGCGCGGCGATTCGGGCTTGCGTTCTTACGCTTCGGTGCAAAGTTCGCTCGTGATGTATCCGATTTACGCCTACGGCAATGAAGAACAGCGTAAACACTGGCTTCCTAAGCTGGCATCGGCAGACGCTATCGGATGTTTTGGCTTGACGGAACCCGACCACGGCTCGAATCCTAACGGCATGATTACCACCGCGAAAAAAACAAGCAACGGCTTTTTGCTCAACGGTGCAAAAATGTGGATTACCAACGGCAACGTGGCTGATGTAGCGGTTGTGTGGGCGAAATTGGACGGCGTAGTGCGCGGCTTTCTCGTAGAAAAAGGCACACCCGGCTTCACTGCACCCGAAATGAAAGGCAAACACTCGCTTCGCGCATCGGCAACCGGAGAACTTGTGTTCCAAGATTGCGAAATTCCCGAAGCAAATTTGCTGCCGAATGTGGAAGGCTTAAAAGGACCTCTCGGTTGCTTGACACAAGCCCGCTACGGCATTTCATGGGGTGCAATCGGCGCGGCAATGGCGTGTTATGAATCCTCGCTCGACTACGCAAAAACCCGCATCCAATTCGGCAAGCCGATTGCAGGTTTCCAACTCGTACAGGAAAAACTTGTCTGGATGCTGAATGAAATCACCAAAGCACAGCTTTTAGCGCAGCGCTGCGGACAACTCAAAGATGCCGGAGAAGCCACACCACAGCACGTTTCTATGGCAAAACGCAATAACGTATGGATGGCACTTGAAGTGGCTCGTATGGCGCGTGATATTCACGGTGCAAACGGGATTTTGGGTGAGTACCCGATTATGCGCCATATGGCGAACCTCGAATCTGTCAAAACCTACGAGGGTACGCATGACATTCACACCCTGATTTTGGGTGCGGATATTACTGGCATTCAGGCGTTTGAATAAAGAATTATTCTTGGAAAGGCGCTGTGTACCTTGTGAACAGCGCCTTTTGCCAACATCAAGCAGCATCTTTTTTGATTAAGGCGAACATTTCTGATATGAGGTTTCTATGGCTACGAAAACAAAGCAATCGGCAAAAACCGTAAAAAAAGCAACGCTATCGCTTGAAGCGGGTGAAGTTAAAAATTCCTTCTATTCTAAAGCAAAACACCTTATTGGCTCGGTCGATTCAGGTGTGACGGACTTGTCGAGTAATAAAAACTACTTGGAAGGCTTTGGAAGGAGCCGCAATGCGAATCATAGCTGATACTGGTATTCTCGTTGCGTTGTTGGACAGACGAGACCAGCATCACCAATGGGCAAATGTGATTGCAAAGCAATATAAAGCGCCCTTCTACACCTGTGAAGCGGTTATTGCTGAAGCCGCACACTTACTGTCTGGCAAAGTTGGCGCTCTGGGTGTTATACGATTGATTGATTTTCTTGAATCCGAATTAGTCAAAATTGATTTTCGTATTGAAAACCACACAAGCCGCATAGCAGCTTTGTTACAACGCTATGAAAACGTTCCGATGGATTACGCTGATGCTTGTATCGTCGTCATGGCTGAACAGGAAAAGTACCGCGAACACATCATTCTGACAGTGGATGACAATGATTTCAGAATTTACCGCCGAAACGGACGAGAAGCATTGACCATCAATACGCCGCAAAGCAGATAATTGAATCTTGAAAAATTCTCCGATAATCTCTAACCCAATTTTTCACCATGACCCTCCGAGAACTTACCGAAAAACACGCCGCAACGCTTGACAAAGCAACCGAAGCAAACGTTTCCCGCGAATACTTTGCGCATTGGAACGAATCACCCAGCAAAAAAGTCTATGGCGAAACGGCAGCCGAAGAAGGTGAAGCAGCCTTCAAAGCCGCATTACATCACAAGTTCAACCGCCTTCAGCAAGCAGGTGAAACAGGCTGGCATGGCGAAGAAGAGTCGCCATTCGGCTTTGCGCTTGGTATTGAATATCCGACGTTCTCCGTTGAAAGCCTCATCACCAATGCTCATAACGCCAAAATGCAGTGGCAGCGCCTTTCTCCGACAGAACGCGCAGTTGTGCTGATTGAAGCATTGGAGCGAGCCGGAACGGGCAAAACCTTCTTCGAGATTGCGTATTCCACCATGCACACCGCCGGACAAAGTTTCGCCATGTCGTTCCAAGCCTCCGGTCCGCACTCGTTTGACCGCGCTTTGGAGGCAATCGCTCTCGGATTCAGTGAACAAGCGCAGTTCGTGAGCGAAGTAACATGGGTGAAGCCCGCCGGAGCAGCCAACATCACAGTGAAAAAGAATTTTCATATTGTTCCGAAAGGTATTGGCTTGGTAATTGGTTGCTCGACATTCCCCGTCTGGAACACGCTTCCGGGCTTGTTTGCAAGCCTTGTTACCGGCAATCCCGTTATTGTAAAACCGCATCCGAAATCGGTCTTAGCTATTGCTGTTGTGGTCGCGTCTATGCAAGAAACATTCAAGGATTTGGGCTTAGACCCACATTTGGTACAGCTTGCAGCCGATAGCAGCGCACATCCGCTTACGCTCACGCTTTCTGAGCATCCTGCCGTCAGCGTAATAGATTTCACGGGTGGCGGATTCGGCAATACGATTGAAGAAATCGGGCGTAAGCACGGTAAAGCCGTCTTCACGGAAAAAGCCGGTGTAAATGGCGTTATTCTTGAAAGTGTTGAAAATCTGGATGCCGTTTTAGACAATCTCGCCTTTACGCTTTCGCTTTATAGCGGGCAAATGTGTACGACTTCGCAGAACTTTTTTATCAATAAAAATGGCGTAAAAGAGGGCGATACTGTTATTCCATTTGATGAAGTAGCAAAGCGCTTTGCAGCGAAAATTGATGCTCTCGTTACTAATCCGAAAATGGCTTCGATTACCGGCAGCATCCAAAGCACCGTCACGTTTGAGCGCGTCGAAAAAGCAAAGGCTCTTGGGCTGAAGGTTATACGTGATTCCGCGCCTGTCGAACAAGGCGGTTTTCCCAATGCGAGAACGGCTTCACCGCTTGTGTTACAAGCATCGGTCGAGCAGCGTGATATTTACGAAAACGAGTGGTTCGGACCGATTAGTTTCCTGATTCCTACCGATGGCTTCGACCATAGTCTGCACCTGCTTTTACGCAGTTTGAAGCAAAAAGGCGCACTCACAACTCTTGTGTACACCACTGATAGCACCGAGCGTGAACAAGCTGAAGAAGCAATTATTTACGAAGGCAAAGCTCCCGTGGCGTTTAATTACGTCGGCGGAATTTTTGTGAATCAATCATCGGCGTTTAGTGATTTTCACGGAGCAGGCGCAAACCCAGCTGGGAATGCTTCCTTTGCCGATGCAGCCTTTGTTGCAAGCCGTTTTAATGTGATTGGAGCGCGAGAAGTCGCTGCGTAAAGCCCGACACAATTTTTCATTCTTGTATCAAAGCCGTGTTGCTGTTTGGTAAATACATCATCTTCAGCGACACGGCTTTTTGATGTACCTATTATTCTACATCTGTCTACGAATCAGCGCCTTCCGAAGATTTTACAACCATTACTTGAAACAATGTGTGTCCACTCGCTTGATACTTCCGTTCAAATGCAGTCATGGGCTTGATTGTGGAAATATCCTGCATTTCAGCCGAAAAGCCCAGAGTTGATGCGGCAAAGGCAAATTCTTCAGCATAGATACGCCAGTTTGTGCGTACTTCCGTTTTTGGAGCAAGATTGAGCATTGGCAACAATAATGGATGTCCATGCCAGCGCCGCATGATATGACGCGGCTTCGGATAAGGATTCGGGTAGTAGAGAGCATGAAAATCTATTATCTTTGAGTAAGGAGCCGACAAAAGCAAACGCCACATATCTTCGACTTCTGCCCGCAAAACAGCATAATTACTTGTTTCTTGACGATAATAATGTTTGTTTGTTCTATGCTCTGAGCGATCAAAGCCTACTACAAAAGCGTCAGGAAACTGCTCTGCTAATACCGCCGTACTTTCCCCCACGCCGCAGCCGGAATCAATTATCAGTCGCTCTTTCTTCGATGCTGCAAAAAGGCGTTCAAAATGCTTAAATGTTGTAGCACTAAACTCCGCTATCGGTCGTAAATACGTTGTTTGTGCGTGTTTTTGCACCAGTTCGGTGAGGTGAGCATGAATTGTTGTTTGCGCAGATTCAACAATACGACTATTCATCTTTTGTGCATGGAATTGGTATCCGAAAAAAAAACTTGCCTGAACTTACGAAGAAAAATCATTGAATCTGCCACAAGTTTTTTATCTTTGCGCCTGAGAATACTTTTATTTTCAACGTCAATGGTTCTGGGTATTTCTGCAAGGCGACCATAGGGAAGTTTCTTGCAGGGATCTCGCACACAACTTGATGTGCCTCTAACAACTTTCTTGTTTCATTTTATCGCGTAAGGGTACAGAATATGTCTATGAAAGTAATTGGCTTACTCTTCGGCATGGAGCAATCGTTCCCTCCGGCTCTTGTAGAGCGCATTAACAGCACTGCTCCGGCAAATATTCGTGCGGAATTTGTTCAAGTAGGCGGTATTAAAATGGCTGATTTGATGAAGTATGATGTCATTCTTGACCGTATTTCGCAAGACATTCCGTTTTACCGTTCCATGCTGAAAAATGCTATGCTGAACGGTACGCGCGTTGTCAATAACCCTTTTTGGTGGAGCGCCGATGATAAATTCTTCAACTATGCGCTGGCATCGCAAATCGGTGTACCGATTCCCAATACCGTCCTTTTGCCCTCCAAAGACCATCCTCCGACGACTACAAGTGAGTCTATGCGTAATTTACAATTCCCGCTTAATTGGGAAGAAATTTTCGAGTACGTCGGGTTTCCTTCCTTCTTGAAGCCGCATGACGGCGGTGGTTGGAAACACGTCTATAAAGTTCACAACCCACAGGAATTTTTCGAGGCATACCATAAAACTGCCGATATTTGCATGACGCTTCAGGCAGGCGTGGAATTTGAAGAATACTACCGTTGCTATGCAATCGGCAAAAAGTATATTCACATCATGCCTTACGAGCCGCGTAATCCGCACCATCTCCGCTATGTAGCAGGCTTCAGTCTCACGCCGGAGCGTAAGAAACAACTTGAAGAACTCTGTTTGAAAATTGTCAATGCACTCGGCTATGACTTTGACACCATTGAATTTGCCGTTAAAGACGGTATTCCATATGCGATTGACTTCCTTAATCCCGCTCCCGATGCAGAGGCTTCTTCGGTACAACCCGAAAATTTTGAGTGGGTCTTGGAACACGCTGCAAAATACCTGATTGAACTCGCCGAAGAAGGTCGTAAAATGCCTTCCGAATATACTTGGAGCGAGTTTTTGAGCGGTGTTCCTGCCGGCAAACCGTCAAAAGCTCCTGCAAAAGCTCCCGCAGCAAAAGCCACAACAACGAAAGCTCCGGCTGCAAAAAAAGCAGCAGCAAAAAAATAAGTGCTTTCAAAGCACGATTTATCAAGTACGATGTTATGCGGGGCGGAGAATATATCTTCGTCCCGCATTGTATTTACTGACCTTTATTGCATCATCTTCCCCGACGCAATTTTCTATACCACGCTATGCACCATGTTCGCCTGAATCCGTTGCAATGGCTTTGCCTCGTAAGCCTTATTGCAAGCACGCTGTGGGGCTGCGCCTCAAATACCGCATATCTCAAAAATCTCCCTGAAGCACCCCCCGTTGAGCGCATGACAACGACGCATATTCCCTATCCGATTTTGCTGCTGCATGGGCTGGGACAAAAAGCAACGGTCTGGGATGCTTATGCTGTGAAGTATTACGAACAGGAAATCGGTTTGATTCATGGCGGCGTATTACGCAAAGTCAATGGTAAAGCAAGTATTGATGCTGTTTCTCAGCTTTCTAAGCAAAGTGGTTATGCAGACTTTTTTACCGTTGCTTTTTCTAATCCTGTGGATTCGATTGGGGCTTGGGAACGAGAGCTGGAAGAATTTCTACCCCTTGTTTTTCAACGCACAAAAGCGGAAAAAGTCATTCTTATCGGATACAGCATGGGCGGTGTAACGGCTCGGTACTACCTTACCAAACACCTCAAAGACCACCGCACCGAGCGCATTATCACTATCGGCTCACCACATCAAGGTTCACCGTATGCGCGAGTGTGGCAATGGAAAACGGCATTGGTAGAAAAATCCAAAGACGCAAGTTTTATGGTCAAACCAATCCTTGATAAAGCCCTAGAATTTCTTGCTTCCGTTGAAAATGATGTGCCTGCCGATTCCCCCGCTATCCGCGATTTACAACGCCCCGAAGACGGTGGTGAATTTATGCGGCGCACAGGATGGGCAGCGCACCCATTGGATGTAGATTATGTCAGCGTTGTCGGTAAAGTCGAGTTATGGAAAGAGACAAAAAATCTCAGTAAAACGGCTGCAATGGATATTTTGCGCCGCGCCTTGGGAGCAATCGGCTTCGGTGTGGAAGCAATGTTTGAACCGGGCGACGGTGTTGTCAGCGCTTCCAGCCAGACAATGAGCGAACTTCCTTGGTTTCAAGCGGACAAAAGCCGCCAGAAAATTTCCCGAACTGTTACGCTGACTTCTGTTCACGAAGACCATCTCAAGCAAAGCACGGAAATTCAGCGTATCACTCTCGAAGATAAACCGGAATTTAAGGGTGCGGAGTTCTATCGTAACGCTGACGGTACGGCGGGGCGCATCGTTATTGAATTTGTTGATTATTTGCCACCCGCCAAATGCAGCGTTGAACTTGCTATCACACCGCAAAGCGGCACCAAACAACGCTTCAACGTACCTCAGGGCAATATCGCTCTTGTCAAAAAAAGCACGGGAGTCGTCGTAGCACAAGCATCTGTGCCGCTTACCCAGATTTCTACTATTGATTGGGCGCGCCCGGCAGAAGTAGAAATTATTCTGAAAAATACTTTTGGCAACGAAACTCGCACTTCCAAAGTGTGGCAACCAAGAATGTGAGCAAAACAATGAACAGACGTGGATTTTTCTCCTCGCTTTTTGGCAGCGAACCCGACACCTTCTTTTTTGGTGTACAAATTGTCATCCTTACGCTCTCCAGCGACGACAGCGGAAACAGGCTCAGACGCTTGATTGCAAAAGCCTCAGAGAATGACACAGAAGAAAAGCCAGCTGAAAAACTCGCGCTGTACAAGCAAATCATCGCTATTTTGCTTGAAAACAAACCGCATTGGGAGTACGGTTATTGGGATTATATCACCGACAACGACGAAGCAAGCAATGAAGCCGAGTTTGATTCATGGGTGAGCGAAATCACGGCGAGTATGGCAACCGAAAGTGAGGAGTTGGGAACAAGCAATGACGAGGCTTTTAGAATCAGTAGCGACAAACATTACGTCGTCGTTACGATGGCTTTTTTGTTGGAATACGAACAACTCGAACGCACCAGAACGCTTTTGGATAATATCCCCGAAGACGAGTATTGGACACACGCCGGATTTGCGGAACTCTGCGAAGCCATTCGACGAATCAATTTTGAATATGCACTCAGAGATGCCGTATTTGTTATGCCCGGCAACGATGATGATGGCTTTTCATGGGAGGATTTGCATAGTGCGGGGTGGGATTATTTGAAGCCGCTTTCGCTTTAACGCCTGTTCAAAACTTGCTAGCTTTGCACCTACTGACATTTACACGTATTAGTAATTTTCCGCCGAAGTACGATGAAACCACGAATCAGGATGTGTCAGCACTATCAAATCACTGTGCTGCAAATGTCCGCACATACAGCCCTCGCGCCAGCGTGAACCACTGTCGGAAATATACTTTTTACCGCGATAATACGCCGCATCCCAGCAATATAGCGTCATTCCTTCGGGTACGTCTTCTTCTGTAATACTGCCAAACCGTGCTGGTTCATGGATGGAAATTTGGTGAATGGGACAATTCAACACAAAGCTCAATATCTCGCTTTCCCGCTTGATTGCTTCTTTTAGGCGTGGTCGTTCATAAAAAAACGGCTCGAAATGCAGACCAATACGATGCCGATAGGACTCCACAAGACGAGATAATACGTCCAAATGCGGAAGTGCAAAAGGGTTATAGCCTTTGGCATGAAGCCGTACAAAATATGTGGTTTGAAGACCGTAGCGATGCTCAATCTCCGCCATTGACTCTACATTATTCGGCTCAAAATCAATATCGTGAATCATCTCAATACGATTCGGCGAAGCGGCAATCCGTTCAATACATTCAGCATAATGACGAAAAGAAAAATCACATTGCATATTCATTGCTTTCGTAGGAAAGATTATTATTGCTCTGAAGTACGGATAGCCCTCGCAGGAAAGCCCATGACCGTTGCGCCCGGGGCAACATCTTTCACAACAACTGCCGACATCCCGACAAATGCACCGTCTCCGACAGTCGTACCGTTGAGAATGGCGCTACAAGGCGATAACCAGACATTTGCACCAATATGTACACTTCCGGCGAGCATTGTCTGAGCAGTAATTTGTGTATTGCGACCGATGAAGCAGTTATGCGCGATATGAACAAGGTTGTCAATTTTCACATTATGCTCAATAATCGTATCGCTAAACGTTCCTCTGTCAATACACGTGCCGGCACCGATCTCAACATCATCACCAATCCAGACACCACCCAAATGCGCAATTTTGAACCAATCGCCGTTTTCGTCTTGTTCATAACCAAAACCATCCGCACCAATAACACAGTTACTATGCAAGGTACAGTTTTGACCAATGCGGACACCGTTATACACAACAGCTCCAGCATAAATCTTCGTTCCGGTGCCGATAAACACATCATTTTCAATATGCGCTACCGATGAACAGAAAATTTCGCTTTGCGAACCATCGGGATTGGTATGCAGCCTCAATGCCAGATTTTGGGAGGGTTTAGCGAAAAGGTGAGAAAACTTCGCTATTTGCAACCGAGGTTTTGATGTGAGGATATAGGTTTTATGCGGCTCAGGGGTAGATATTTCCCAGTCGGTAATGATCACCGATGCCTTGCACTGCTGCACTTTTTCGAGATTATCAATTTTTTCGGACATAGCAAACGTCATTCCTCCTTCCGCAGCAAAATCCCCAGAAAAAGGCGCAATATAGCGGACTTCACGGTCTTCATCGCCCAGAATACGGACATCGGTAGTATAGTAAGGACGCAATGCTCGAACAGTATGTGTCATCAATGATTTTTCTCGTGAGGTTATTGATTCACATTCAGAAGTACCAATCTGAAGCAACAAGACAAAATGCTATTTTCTTATCCCCAACATCAAATACAACAACGGACGCAAAATCCGCCACCAATCAATGAATGGTCGGATATGCGAGTATTTTTTCCCTTGCGTGTTGAGCAGCGTTTTTTTATCGCTGGGGTAGGTTTTTGAGGTCGCCACTTCGACAAAGCGCCATTTTTTGGATTTAAGAACTTTGTAATGAAGGTATGTCTCAAGTTCGTAGGTATCAAGCCAGTCTTGCCAGATATTGATAGCAGGGTCATCAAAAATTTCCACTTTGTAGGCACGAAAACCATCCAGCGCATCCGTACACCATTTGCCCGTCAATACCGAAAACATCAACGCATGGACCTTCACCATGACAAGACGAAAAAGCGGCGTATGCGCTCTACGGCGTTCTTCTGCCATCCCCTGCAAATACCGCGACCCCTGAACGTAATCCGCTTTCCCGCTTAAAATCGGTTCAAAGAGAATGGGTAGTTCTTGCGGATGGTTTTTATTATTACCGGGGATAATGGCAACGGCTTTGAAACCGTTATTTCGCGCATATTCGATGCAGTTTTTAATTGCCTTCCCGACACCACGATTGGGTTTGGTATGAATAACCGGAAATGAGTATTTCGCCAAACAAGCATCGGAGCCGTCTGTCGAGCCATCCACATGAACAACGACTGAATACGGCGAGTTTGCAGGAAATTTTTGCAGCGTTAATTCGAGGTCTTCCCCGTTATTATACGTTACCAAGCCTACGAGACAATCATTATACGTGATAGCATCCATGCGGTTTGTGATTGGTGGACAGAAGATTCAGCGCCACAAACTTACGGAATTTTTTTGATACGGGAAGGTACTTTGTTTGGGAAGGGGGAAGAGGAGCAAAAGATGGAGAAACAGCGAAAACACTCGTTCTGATGAGCATTTGGAAGATATTTAGCGTGATATTTCCTTTAGCTTTTGTGCGATTGTGCAGAAATATTCAGCAGCACACCTAATGCAGCCGCCGAAAAAAGAATAGCCGTGCCGCCGTAACTAATGAAAGGAAGCGGCAGTCCGGTCGTTGGTAAAAGCCCTGTTGTTACGCCCATGTTAATCACAGCATACAGCGCAAAGGTTATGGTAATGCCGCCAGCAAGGAATCGTCCGAAATCGTCCGGCGCACGGCGGGCAGTAATAAAGCCGCGCCAGAGTATCAATGAAAAGGCAATAATAATCGCCAAAACCCCTATGAAACCGTATTCTTCGCCAATAATCGAGAAAATAAAGTCTCCGTAGGATTCCGGCAAAAACCAGTCCCTCTGCCGACTTTGACCCGGTCCCATGCCCAAAATACCGCCATTCCCAAATGCAAGTATTGCCTGCTGAAGTTGGTAATTAACATTACGGATATTCTCTGCGTCGAACATTGAACTAAATTGCTGCGTAAAATCGGTAATACGCTGCATACGATAATCCGCCGAAATCCCATACACCCAGCCACCCGCCAAACCGACGACAAACAATGCAGCAATATGCAAGACATTGGCATTGCCAATAAACAGCATCAGTACGCCAAGAGCAAAAATAACTCCTGCAGTCGAAAAGTTTGGTTGTCGTGCAATCAATGCAGCAACCGCCCCAATCCAAAAAAGCATCGGTAAAAAGGCGCGTTGGAGGTCTTTGATATACGATTGTTTTTCTGCCATGAGTCGTGCCAAATGTAGCACTAATGCAAATTTGGCGAGTTCCGACGGCTGAAAACTGAATGAACCCAACCCTATCCAACGCCTTGCACCTTTAATTGTTGTGCCGGCGACAAGCACAAACAGCAAACATCCGATAGCAAAAAACAAAATTGATTTAGAATGACGCTGAAGAACGTGATAATCAATGCGGGAGAAAATAATGATAATGACTAAACTTGCCGCGACGCGAAGTGTATGCCCCAAGAACATTTTTTCCGGCGAGCCAAATTTTACATCGGCAAAATACGCACTGGCGCTATATACAAACGCAATACTGAACAGCATAAGTGCGACGGAAGCTAAAAAGAGCATCCAGTCTATATGTGAGCGCGTGAGCGTTTGCTGACGAAGTTGGGCGACAAATGCCGGAGTATTCATGGTGCAATTCTAGTGAAGGCTGAAGAATTGAGATTTACAGCCCCATAACGGCTTCTTTGAAAACTTGACCGCGATGCTCGTAATTCGCAAACATATCAAACGACTTACAAGCGGGAGAGAACAGTGCAACCGAGCCACTTTCGGCAAACTCCGCCGCTCGGTGAACAGCGTCATCCATTGTACCTGCTTTGAAGCACCGCACCATACTGCTGAAGTGATTAAAAATTGTGTCTGCTTCTTCGCCAATCGCAATCACGCAACGCACATTCGAGCGCACGAGTTCATCAAGCGCTGCATAGTCGTTGTTGTCGCCGCGACCACCGGCAATCCAAACAAGGGGTTTCGTATAGCTGGAAAGAGCGTACCACGTGGAGTTGATGTTGGTCGCTTTGGAATCGTTGATATAGTCAACGCCGTTCAATGTACGGACATATTCCAAACGATGCTCAACACCGGCAAAACTCATCAAACTGTCCCGAATATCCTCATTGCGTATCTCAAAAGCACGCGCCGCAAGGGCTGCTGCCATTGAGTTATACACGTTGTGAATTCCGGGAATACGGAGTTCATCAACCATCATTAATTGTTCCTCTTTATGCTGAAAATCAGTCTGCAACGCAGACCGCTGTGAATCAGGAAGCCCACGGGGAATGAGCAGTTTACCTGATGAAACGTACATACCTTGCTGCAAAGGATGTACGCCGAAGTGAAGGATTTGTGCGCGAGAATGTGCTGCAGCCGCTTTCGACGGCTCATTATCGGCGTTCAAAATTAACACATTTTTTTCGTTTTGGTTCAAAGTAATTTTATACTTCGCCGCACAGTATTGCTCGAATGTACCATGATAACTCAAATGGTCAGGCGTGATATTGAGCAACAGCGCCACATCGGGGCGAAAATCCACGATACGGTCAAGCTGATAACTGCTTGTTTCCACGACCAAAATCGTTCCCGGCTCCAGATTCCGAACAACGGATGTAATCGCTGTGCCGATGTTCCCGCAGGCAATCGCTTTTTTACCGGACTGATTCAAAATATGTGCGACGAGTGCCGTTGTGGTGGTTTTACCGTTTGTTCCGGTAATAGCAACGACGGGATTTTTCGCGGGATCTATCTGTCGCCATGCAAACTCTACTTCGCTGATAATCGGAATCTTTCGCTTTTCTGCTTCTTGGATAAACGGATTCGAGGGTGGTACTCCGGGCGAGGTTACGATAATATCGGCGTCCAAGCCTTTATCGGTATGTCCGCCAAACTCTGCTTCAATACTGCGTTTTGCGAGTTCTTCGGCAGCAGATTTTGCTTCAGCCTCAGGCTTTGCTTCGGTGAGAAAAACATTATGTCCAAGGTCTTGCGCTAGAGCAGCAGCGTGTAAGCCGCTTTTGCCTGCGCCGATAATAGTGTAGTTCATGCTAGTAAGTTGACTCGATGTGATTATTGCGATAAAAGCGATGAAGATTTGAACGAATCTACGGTGATTTAACAAACATCAGACTTTTGTTGTATGTTTTTGTTCGGATTTGGAGAAAATAAACACCCGGATTCAGCATTACAGAAGAATGATTCTCAAGCAGAAGGTTAAGGGTATTTCGCCCGGAATGCACCATGTTGCCGGAATAATCCGCAACAAGGCTACCAAGTTGATTAAAAATCTTTATACTCAGTTCAGAGGCTATCGGCGAAGTAATTTCCAGTGAAAGTTCGGTAGAAGCAGGGTTTGGTGATAACTCTGCTGAAAATGGTTGCTCGTCATTGTTGCTGACAGCAGAGGAAACAAGTGGTATGCAGGTTTTTAAGTAAGTGATTCTATTTGAACCTGATAGCAAAAGGTAAGTACCTAAATCTGCTGAGACATTCCTTCGCAGAGAAGCATAAAGAATATTTGTAGTGTCCTGAATTAGTAATATTCTGCCTTCAGAAACATGATAAATTTTATCTTTATCTAGCCCCTCCCACCTTGTTGCGATTACATTACCGCAATTATCAGCAAATGATACACTTCCTCCAGTTCCAATACCAAACCCATCAAACATCCTAGTCCCACCTAATGTTCTTATACCAAAATTCGATGAATAATGAATAAATCCTCGGGAATCAATAAGCATTTTACCTGCGATACCTGGATCACGATATTCTCTATCCTCCCAGCCTTCCTTTGTAAGCCTTCTAATCCCAAAAAAGCTTGTTCCTCCTCTTGGACGAGACGCGCTCCAAAAAGCCGTCGGAGTTTGAGTTGAATCAAGAATCATCTTGATAATACCGCCTGAAGGAAAAATCAGGGTGCTATCCGAAAGACGGGAGTTAGCATCTTCCTTAATTCTACGGACATTCCCATTTCCATCAAGCGCCCAGAGAATGTTTGAACTATCAAAGTTGAACGACCCCAGCGACCTTTCCCAAGGATAGGTTTTCCATGAATTTGCTTTGTCAAAAATTATCAATTTACTATCAGTCTTGAGCCATAATCTATTCCGTTTGTCTTGCCCTAAATTATTGATAGGAGCAAGGCTTTCATTTGAATCTGTTTTTGCCCAAAGGGTGATTTGCTTGGTTTGCTTATCAATAGCAATTAAACCAATATTTGTTGCGCACCAGATGGCTTTGTTATCCACACAAAAATCAGTGATGGCTGCATTTGGGTAAGTCGCGTTTGTTGCATAATAAAATGTATATTCCGGCACAAACTGCGCTATGGAATGCGTGTAACCAGCAATCAAGAAAATCAAACAAAGTACAAACTTGTGTGCTATCGTGTATGTATATTTATGGCATAGGATTAGGTACAACATATCAATCTCCTGAGATTCTTAGTAATGTGAGACATAGAAGGGCTTTTGCATTTGCCTCTTCATCCGGCAAGACAAGTAGCATTTTAATCATTTTCTACACCCTCATAAATTTCATCCATAATGAGTGTACATTCGACGGATGCTAATTCGACATTTTCATTTTCGGCGAATACGAATAATTCCCACCGTTGCTGCTCATTGCGCCGAAAAACTTCCACAACACGCTCTTTCTGCGAAACAAGCACATATTCCTGCAACGACGAAATTTTACTATAAAGACGAAACTTTGTTCCCCTGTCATATCCTTCTGTGGAGTCCGATAAAACCTCTACTATCACGGTAGGATTCATCAAGGCGTTGTCACGAAAAAACTCACGTTTGCCACAAACAACGGAAACATCGGGATATGTGAAATATTCCAATATCGGGATATGTACACGCATATCGGTATTGTAAGGACGACAAGATTTCCCTGCAAGATGCTTACGGAAAGCGTGGTAAATATTGCCGCCAATATCGGAATGACAAGGTGTTCCGCTTGCCATAGCAAAGAGTTCACCTTTGCAGTATTCGCTTTTGTATTCAGCTTTTTCTTCGCGTTCCAGATATTCTTCTATCGTGAAAAGCAGTTGTGATGCTGGTTGTGCCGACATAACACGGGGAAGTAGGAATGTTGAGCGCTCAAATTACTTTATGATGGCGAATCTCAATTTATCGCTTCATCGCTTTCTATTCAAGAAAAAATCTCTTCCCTACAAAAGTCTTTCCCAATCCTCCGGCGCTTCAGGCGAATCTTTTCCCGGCGCAGACTCGTACACGCTATTCTCGCTTGGTTTCGAGAAAATCCTTCCGTAGTTTCGTTTTTCTCTTCTCAATCTTTCACCCGTTTTAGGAGGACTATCGCATGAATACTCGCTTACGGTCGCTTTTTGCTGCTGCCTTCTTTGTTGTCGGATGTTCTTCGGCACTGTTGTTTCTTGCAGGAAGCCATACCAACACCTTTGCGCAAAGCACTTCAACCGCCTCGGAAACACTGCTTTTACGGCAACCGACGGTGCATGGCAACCGCGTTGCATTTGCGTACGGCGGTGATATTTGGTCTGCTTCTACTCAAGGAGGCGAAGCAAAGCGCCTGACAAGTCATATTGGGCTTGAATCCTCGCCAATGTTCTCTCCGGACGGCACAAAGATTGCTTTTGTCGGAGAATACGACGGCAATATTGATGTTTTTGTCATGCCTGCTGAAGGTGGCAATCCCACACGACTGACTTTTCATCCGGGCGCAGACGCTCTTGCAGGCTGGTCTCCCGACGGGAAAAGCGTTTTGGTGCGCTCCAGCAGCCATTCTCACTCGCCTCGTTATGGAAAACTCTTCAAAGTTTCTCTCGGTGCGTCCATGCCTGAAGCACTGCCGCTCCCGATGGCGGAGCGTGGCGCATACTCGCCCGACGGAACAAAACTTGTCTATAATGCTATTGGCGATGCGTTTAATACGTGGAAACGTTACGGCGGCGGACAAAAAGCACCTTTGCGCATTATTGACCTCAAAACGCTTGATTATGAAACCATTCCAAGTGCAAATGCCAACGGTGGCGTAAATAATTCCAACGACACGCGCTCACTTTGGCTCGGCGATGTGGTCTATTTCCTCTCCGACCGCAGCCGCATTATGAACATTTTCGCCTACAACACCAAGACGAAAGCGATTGAGCAACTTACCAAGCACACTGATTACGATGTGAAATTTATGCACGGTAACGGCTCAAGTATTGCTTACGAACAGGGCGGTCGCATTCACCTACTTGATGTGGCGAGTAAAACCGCCAAGCCGCTTTCTATCAATGTTCAAGCAGATTTGAATGCCACACGGGCGCATTACATCAAAGCCGCAAAATTTATCAATAATTTCGATATTTCCTCCGGCGGCGCTCGTGCTGTGTTTGAGGCGCGTGGCGAGATTTTAAGCGCTCCGGTGAAAAAAGGTGATATTCGCAATCTAACTAACACCACAGGCGCAGCAGAGCGCTCTCCGGCTTGGTCGCCCGATGGAAAATATATTGCGTTTTTCTCCGATGCAAGCGGTGAATATGCACTGCACATTCAGGAGCAAAGCGGCAAAGAGAAACCTCGCGTTATTTCGCTTGCCGTGAGTAATTCTCCCGCATCATTCTTTTTTGCACCGCGTTGGTCGCCGGACAGCAAAAAAATCACCTTTGCCGATGTACGGCTTCAAATCTGGCTTTTGGATGTGGCAAGTGGTAAATTAACAATTGCCGACAAAGACGAATACAACGAACTCAACACAAGCGGCGGTGGCACAGAAACACCGCGTTGGTCGCCGGACAGCAAATGGATGATTTATTCCAAGCGCCTCCCGGGGCAGATGAATGCTGTATTTGTGAATGAAGTTGCAACGGGAAAAATTACGCAAATCACCGACGGCATGAGCGATGCGAGTGATGCAGTTTTCAGCCGCGACGGGAAATACGTCTTTTTTGCCGCAAGCACCAACGTCGGAGCTAATGTTGGATGGCTTGATATGGCGCGATTGGAACGCCCTGTTACGCAGAGTTTGTATGCGATTGTCCTCAGCAAAGATGCGCCTTCGCCGTTTGCACCCGAAAGTGACGAAGAAACCATCAAGCCCGCTTCTGATGACGCTTCCGGCGATAAAAAGGATGACAAAAAGGACGAGAAAAAAGATGATAAAGCCCCGAAAAAAGATACAAAACCCGAAACGAAGATAGATTTTGCGGGCATTTCGCAACGTATCGTCGCATTGCCTGTTCCAGACCGTGCGTATGCAAATCTCCAAACCGCAGACGGCAAGCTGTTTTTCGGTGAATTTATTCCCAACAAGCAAGGCTACACACTGAATGTGTTCGATATGAAAGACCGCAAAAGCACAGTGTTTGCCGAAGGTGTGTCGAATCACATCATCAGTGCCGATGGCAACAAAATCCTCTACCAAACAGGTTTTGGGGCTGCTGCATCATACTTTGTTGTGGACACAAAATCAAAACCGAATGCCGGCGACGGAAAACTTTCGCTTGATGCAATGGAAGTTTATTCCGACCCTGCCGACGAATGGGCGCAGATGTATCAAGAAGTCTGGCGTATTCAGCGCGATATGTTTTACGACCCTTCAATGCACGGCACGGATTGGAAGGCTATGGGCGAAAAATACCGTCCTTGGGTGAAGCACGTGGCTCACAGAGCCGATTTGAACTTCGTTTTTGCCGAACTGATGGGTGAACTCGTCGTTGGTCATGCCTACGTCAATGGCGGCGATTGGGCGCAAGCAGAGAGCGTTCCTGTGGGCTTGCTCGGTGCGGATTACGAAATTGCAAACGGTTTTTACCGCATTAAAACTATCTTCAACGGCGAAAATTGGAATCCCTCGCTCCGCGCACCTCTCACGCAGCCGGGAGTAAATGTAAACGTGGGCGATTACGTGCTTGCCGTAAATGGTCGTCCGCTCACAGCCGCACAAAACCTCTATTCTCTCTTTGAAAAAACTGCTGATAAGCAAACAACACTGACGGTTAATTCCCGCCCAAGCATGGAAGGCGCTCGCACGGTGACTGTCGTTCCGACAAGCAGTGAAGCGGGCTTGCGGAATCGTGCGTGGATTGAAAATAATCGCCGTTTTGTTGATTCTGCTTCCAAAGGCAAATTGGCGTATGTGTATATGCCGAACACCGGATTTGACGGCTATGTTTCCTTCAATCGTTATTATTTCTCGCAACTTGACCGCGACGGTGTTGTTTTGGACGAGCGTTTCAATGGCGGTGGTTTTGTGGCAGATTACGTGATTGATATGCTGAATCGCCCTATTCTTGCGGGTTGGGAAAGCCGTTACGGAAAACAGTTTCTTTCGCCGAGGGCTTCAATTTACGGCGCGAAGGTAATGATTGTCAATGAATATGCTGGTTCGGGCGGCGATGCGATGCCGCAGTATTTCCGTCGTCGTGCTTTGGGTAAACTGGTCGGAAAGCGCACGTGGGGCGGTTTAGTGGGTATTTCGGGCTATCCGCCGCTGATGGACGGAGGCAGTGTTACTTCGCCGAGTTTTGGAACAATTTCTCCCGAAGGCGCATGGGAAGTGGAAAATGTCGGTGTTGCACCGGATATTGATGTCGAAATGGACCCCAAACTTTGCGCACAAGGACGCGACCCGCAACTTGAAAAAGCTATTGAAACAGCACTAAAGGAACTGCAAGCAAATCCTGTAAAACGCCCTTCACGACCTGCTCCGCCGGTGGAACGCTCTCGACAATAAGGTATGTGAACGAAAGCAGTTCCAAGGTTGATACGGATGGATCACGAAACACGCAGTACCATCAGCATTGGGAAATTTTGGTAGAATCATACCTCCAATGAATTACTGTGCTTCTATATCTTTCGTCCGATTTCTCCTATACCTCCCCCCTTTTGTAGGATGATTTTTATAGTACAAAGCCTTGCATACAAGATATAGTCTTGTGTACAAGGCTTTGTAGTTATAAACGTAATTTTTAACGTCAACGTTTGTATGTTGAAGCAATAAATACTACAACTTCACGACTTGCCGAACCAGCACACTTTTTCCGGAGCGTATCTTCAAAAAATATATTCCTGTCGGTACATTGTGCACATCTATTTCAGCGTGCCGTTTTCCTGACGAAATATATTCTTCGTGTTCATAGACGATACCTCCCAGCGAAGAATATATCTGCACAAGTGCTTTATCGCTATAATCTGCCGGATAAGCAATGTGTAGTGTCGTACTGACTGGTTGTGGGAAAATAACGACGTTTGCGGCTATATCTTGTACGCCCGTTACTCCATCTATGACCTCTATTGAACCGTTGTTGTACACATTGTTGTGAATTGTATAAGTTCCGGTGCGGAATCCACCATAAAGACCAGTAAAAGTTTGAAAGTGATCACCCACCACGTAACTCGGCAAAAGAGTCAATTTTTCACCCGCCCTAGCATCGAGAATTTTAAAGTCAAGATATACCGTCGTATCTTTATAGCTATTAATATCTTCCCATACAAATCGCTGAGCCAATGTTGCTACCCCATTGTGAAAAGAAACCGACGCGGCACCTTGATAACTAAGTTTAACAGAATCAAATTGAATTTGCAAGTTTAAGCGTAGATTATACCTTCCTTCTAAGCCAATTCCTTTAATGGCTATTGGGAGTCGAATAGCGTCTCCTACTTTGCCTGTTATCTTACCGAAGGACAAAAAAAATCTCCGTAAGCTAGTGTCACCAATTACATTTCCCTTAATTACTGCACCTTTTACTGCCATCCATCCCGCAGAATACTGATTTGGTGTACGGGAAACTGCAGGCGAACTATTCACCGCAAAAACCCCGTAAGGCTTTTTGTAAATCCACGATATATTTTCTCCTGTGGGAATCCGTTCAACATATGTCACTGTATCGTTATCAATTACTCTTTTCTCTACCTTGCGAATCGGCATCATAGAAAAGAGAGGTACACCAACACTTCTACCACCAAACGGTGTCCAATATACCGAATCAATGGTGATATTGGCTACTGTCGAAGACCGCTCGGGTAAATTAAATCTATGACCAATACGCTCAAGACCATTCTCAATAATATAAAGGGCATTTGTATCAGAACGTTCAAAACGGAGTGATCTATTGTCGGATGAGTAAATAATCGCATATCTTTTGCCATTCAAGACTGTATCGCCAACAACTTCCTCGAACAGACAACTCTGCTCAGCAGCACGTATACCTGAAATGGTAGAGTATTCATAAACAAATTTATTTCCCACCGTTAAATCCCTAAAAACCTGTGAGTGCAGGAATGGTATTTTGAATATCCCAACGAATACACAAAGCAGGAACAATATCGAATGTTGTTTTCGCACTAAGGTCACTGTATTCATAAATAATCTGTAAAAAATTGAGCCACGAATAATGATGATTATCTTGAGTGTAAATAGGAGAAGAATTGAATGCCGAATATAACAAAAATACAAGAAACAGTCTCTTGAAAACCCTTGAAGTATCAAGAAATGTATATAAAAATGATTACGCCCACACACACTAATAACCCAACATCATCAAACACTCCTCAGCAAACACACACAACTACAACGCCACTTCCACCCCCAAAAACTCCCGTATAACCCCCGTTAGTACAGCAAACTCAATCAAAAAGCCGTCGTGTCCATAAGGCGAAGAAATCTCGACATATTCAGCGCCGGGAATATGCTCCGCTAAAAAACGCTGCTCTTCCGGCGGAAAAAGAATATCCGTTGAAATCCCCACAACCAGCGTCCGTGCTTGTATTTGCCCCAATGCCTCTTCCACGCTGCCGCGCCCGCGCCCTACGTTATGGCTGTCCATTGCTTTTGAGAGTTGCCAGTACGAATGAGCATTGAAGCGCTTCGTGAGTTTGTCGCCTTGATACGCCTGATACGACGATGCGCGGAAGCCGTCCAATTTATCGTTGTACGGCTCTGCTTGTGTTTTTCCGAAGGTATCGTAATTACGATAGGAGAGTATCCCAATGGAACGCGCTGCTTTTAATCCTGCTAAACCAGCATCTAAGCGGTCTTCAAAGAATGTTGCATCTGCTTCCAATGCCAAGCGCTGCGATTCATTAAATGCAATGCCCCAAGGAGAATGTTTCGCATTAGTTGCCATAGGAATAATCGTTTCAAAGAGCGTCGGCTCAAGGATTGCCCATTCCAAGAGTTGCTGACCGCCCATAGAACCGCCCAAGCCAATGAGAATTTTTTCAATACCCAATTCTTTGCGCAAAAGAGTGTGTGCCCGTGCCATATCGCGCGTCGTCACTTGCGGAAAAGCCCGAAAATACGGCGTTCCCGTTGCAGGATTGATACTCGTTGCACCGGATGAGCCATAGCATGAACCTACCATATTCGCGCAGACAATGAAGTATTCCGCAGGGTCAAAAAGCCTTCCCGCACCAATCAAGCCGTCCCACCACACAGCCGCATCGGAATTACCCGTCAGTGCATGGCAGACCCAGACAACATTATCTTTCGCAGCATTCAACGTACCGTAAGTGTGGTACGCAATGTCGAGATGCGGCAAAACAGCACCGTTCTCTAGGATAAAAGGCGCTTCGATACGCAAGGTTTTATGCGGTGTGGAGATGAATTGCGGCATACTCATAACATTGAGGTGAAAAAAGTGAACGTGAGAATTAATCTTAATGCCTGTTGTTTTCTTCGTAGGGGTGATGAGTCTTTTCACCCGCTTCAATCTTGGTTTTGAGCCAGTTGATACGTGGCGGAAGCGGACACGTTGCAAAGTTTGTAAACGCGCACGGCGGATTTTCAGCTTTGTTGAAATCCAGCACCGTTACGCCATTTTGAGGCAATTCCGCATACAGAAATCGCCCGGCGGGATAGGTCTCATTAACACCTGCCTTACCGCTTGTTTCGTCGCGGAAGTTGATAAAGAGTTTGTTGCCTTCCTGCTCGGCTTCAAGTTTGTACTCCTTCCCATTCAGCGTAAAATCCAGCGTTCCGATAGCAGTGTGCTTTTCCAAACCGCCCAAGATATTTTCAATTTCAATCGTTTTCGGTTCGGCGTATGGCGTAAAACGAGCTTCCGTGCGGTATTCAGGCTTTACAGGAAACCACGTACATCCCTTGAAATGCTGCCGTGCCGCACTTGCTTTGTCGCGCAAGCGAATACCGAAGCGCAATCCCGACTTGGTTGTCCGCCGCACAACAAACATCGAAAGATCGCCAATGCTGATAATATCCGGCTTACTACCGTTGTCATTGTCAAAAGCAAGTGTTTGTGCGCTGTCCAAAATCGGATTAACAGGCGTACCATCTGCCTTGGTAATGTTTACGGGGATATTGGTAACGGGAAAAAAATGAAGTCGCGGATTCAGTGTGTCTCCGTCCAAACGCAAGCTGCCAAGCGTTGCCGGAGCTTTTTTCGGTAATAATACATTACTTGTAGGTATTGTACCAAGCCAGTTTTCGCCTTGCTTCAGCCAATACAAACCCGCAACTGTCAGCCACCCATTATCAGAGCGAAGTTTGTTTTCGCGGGCTTTGCGCCATTCGGTTATTTCCGTTGTGTAAGCGTTTGGTTGTTTTGTGGCTTTGTTACTTGATTGTTCGGTCGGAGGTGATTGCGTTAGTGGGGCGTGGTTTAGCGGGTTATTGTGCGAAGTGTTGTTGCCATGCGCACGCAAAAACGCCGTTGCCCCTGCAAGAACAAGGATAACAGCGCATACTTCAAGAAAAACGCTGGATGGTATCACGGATTTACATCGCTGAAAATGGAACATGAATGAGATTTCTTGGGTTTTTGTCGAGCAATGAAGAAAAACGAGAGCCTGAATTTTCATTCAGACCCTCGTACATTGAGTATTTATGCGGTGATTGCTACTAAGGCGGCTTGGAATGCCTGCTCGAAATCTGCTTTGATGTCTTCGATATGTTCGATTCCGACCGAGACACGCACCAAACCCGGCACTACGCCCGCAGCACGCTGCTCTTCAGCGGAAAGTTGCTGGTGCGTGGTTGTAGCGGGATGGATAACAAGCGTTTTTGCATCACCGACGTTTGCCAAATGGCTTGCAATCTTGAGGTTTTCGATAAATGCATCAGCAAGTTCTGCATCACCTTTGAGTTTTACGGCAAGCACACCGCCTGCGCCGCGTGTCAAATAGCGCTTTGCGAGGGTATTGTATTGATTCGATTCCAAGCCCGGATAATTTACATACTCCACAGCCGGATGCTTCTCAAGCCACTGTGCAAGCGCCAAAGCGTTGTGAGCGTGGCGTTCTGCGCGGAGTGAAAGCGTTTCCACACCCTGCAAAAGCAGGAAGGAATTGAACGGACTGAGCGCCGGACCATGGTCACGTAAGCCTTCCACGCGGGCGCGAATGATGTAGGCGATATTGCCGAACGGTCCGTCAGTGCCAAACACATCCCAGAAACGCAAGCCGTGATAACCTTCCGACGGCTCGGTAAATTGCGGGAATTTGCCGTTGCCCCAGTTGAAATTACCACCATCAATAATTGCTCCACCAATGCTTGTGCCGTGTCCGCCGACCCATTTGGTAAGCGATTCAACGACAACATTCGCACCGTGTTCAATCGGGCGAGCAAAATAACCGCCCGCGCCGAAGGTGTTATCTACGATAACCGGAATACCGTGCTTTTCGCCGAGTTGAGCGAATTTGTGAAAATCAGGAATACTGAAGCCCGGATTACCAATGGTTTCGAGGTAGATAGCTTTGGTTTTATTATCAATCAATTTCTCAAAATCTTCCGCTTTATCGCTTGCTGCGAAGCGGGCTTCAATGCCGAAGCGCTTGAACGAAACTTTGAATTGATTGTATGTGCCTCCGTAAAGATAGGGGCTGGAAACGAAGTTGTCACCTACTTCGAGAATGTTTGTGAGGGCGATAAACTGTGCCGCCTGTCCCGAAGCTACTGCTAAAGCCGCAACACCGCCCTCAAGCGCTGCGAGGCGCTTTTCAAGGACATCGGTCGTGGGGTTCATAAGACGGGTGTAGATGTTGCCGAATTTTTGCAGCCCGAAAAGTTGTGCTGCGTCTTGTGCATCATCGAATACATAGGATGTAGTTTGGTAAATCGGCACGGCACGGGCTTTTGTGGTGGGGTCTGCTTGCTGACCTGCGTGAAGTTGCAGTGTCTCAAAACGTAAACCTTGTGCGTTACTCATGGAAGTCTCCTCTGTGAAAAATGTAAATGTTTCTAAAAAACGTTGTGAATAAAAGAAGAATTGTTGTTGTCTAAGTTGATAGTGTGTCGCCTGAAAAGCAAAAAGCCGTTCCCACTGCAAGTGAGAACGGCTTGTATCAAAGTTTCGATGAAATTTCGTATTCGATTCTATGATTGGAGCAACACATTCTCACACGTGCCACGCATACAGCAGCACATCATCATGCACATTTGCATCATGACGGGTTTTATGCTTGTAGCAGCGATATGAAATTGTGTTGGGCGCATCAAAAAATGATGATTGTCGTAAGAGAAATTGTTGATTGATTTTTGCGAATCAACTCTTGCAATGTACAAATCGTTTTTTGCAAAGTCAAGAGCAAGGACAAATTTTTTTGAAAATGCAGGCAAAATTCACTCGTCAAAACAAGGCAAAAATGCAGTATTGATGAGATTTGTAAAGGTATGATAAAAAAAATTGCGTTGGATTGATTATTTTGCAGTTACACAATTTAAGAACAATAATCGTTTGTATAGCTAGACCGTAAAACAACGCCCACAAAATATATTTTCACCGCATTTTCACGCTCATTATGAAACCCTTTCACCACACGTCACGTCGCGTTGTACTTGGAGCAATACTTCTTCCGGTAAGCGCATGGATACTTAGTTCCTGCAATTTATCGGGAACGCAGGATTTGCCGGAAGCAGGCTCAAGTTTTGCGCTTTTGCAAGAAAAAATTCTTACGCCGAACTGCGCCACAAGCGGTTGCCACGACACGCGCAATGCTGTGGGCGGTTTGGATTTATCTCCTGCGGTCGCCTATAAAAATTTGGTTGGTGTAGAGCCGACCAACCAGAATGCAAAAGCAGACAAACTCTTGCGCGTCAAGGCGGGTGATCCGTACAAAAGTTTTCTCTACAATAAACTCGACAGTGCAAATTTGCATAAATCGGACGGCTACGGAAGCCCGATGCCGCTTGGTTCACGGGCTATTACGGCTGGACAACTTGATTTTATTCGATTTTGGATAGCAGCCGGTGCGCCTAAAAACGGAACGGTTGCTGATGCCAGGTTGCTTGAGGATAATCGTCCGCAAAACGAGATTTTAAGTCTTGCACAGCCCAGTTCCGGAGTGCAGTTTCGTCTTGACCCGTTTGGGATAGCCCCTCAGAACGAGCGTGAAATCTTCTTTGCGCGGCAAAATACGCAAGAGCTAATCATGACAAAATTTGAGTTAATTCAACGCGACCGCAGTCACCACTTCATTCTTTACGGTCATGCCCCCGCAGCAGGGCGCAGATTGCCCCCTGTGAATGTTATCCGCGACCTGTATTTACCGAACGGACAGCTCATTCCTGAGCGTTTTCCGGAAATGTCGGGACGCACGTTTATCATTGCTTCTCAACTGAAAGCAGAAACAATTGAATTTCCCCCCGGAATGGCAATGCGCATCCCAGCCAATTGGCTTTTAGATTTCAACTCGCACTATACCAACGGTACACGTGATACCATTCGCGGAGAAGTAATTTTCAATATCCACACAACCAGAGCCGAAAATGTGCGGACATTTATCAAACCGCTCCAACTGGGCTTTTACAACTTACTTCTTCCACCGAAACGCGAAACAGTTGTCGAAACAACATTTTTAGTTGGTGGAAGCAGCACAGGCAACGGTACAGACCGCTTCAGCAGCCGCGATACAGTCGTCAATATTATCGGGCTGACTTCGCATACGCACCGCTTAGCGCGGCGTTTTGTCACACAGATTGTTGGTGGACCGCGTAATGGTGAAATTGTCTATACTGCAACAAATTGGTTGAATCCGCCGTTACTAAAATTTGACACCCCGATTGTCCTTCGTCGCGGAGAAGGCTTGAAATCTATTGTTACGTACTTTAATGACACAGACGAAACCGTTACGTTCGGATTCCGTTCCAGTGATGAGATGAATTTTATTTTCGGGTATTATTACTAACCCCAAAGATTCTTGTTCGTATCGGGAGTCCGCTCGAATACCAGCCCGGATATAAACGCAGAAGAGAATCGCCCGAACCATATTATTTTGTAATTTAGCCCAATATTACGCCGCTTTATCGTTTGGTAACGGTAGAACGGATTCATTGGAAATTAACTTTACTACTACGAGACCTTACGTTATGGGACAACTTTGGGATAGACTCCGCCGCTTCGGTGAATCCTACGTGAATGATTTTACGCATGATGATCCCGATTATTCAAAACTCGACCCCAAAATTTTGGAGGAGTTAAAAAAACGCGCTACGGGGCGCACGTCGCATCGCGGCTATGAAACAGAAGAAGAGCGCCTCAAACGGATGATTGAGGAAGCAGCGAATCCCCAGCCAAAACAACAACAATCGCAGCAAAACACTCACCACCACCAAAACCGACAAGCACCACCACAAAAACACGGTGGAATGGGACTGGAAGAGGCATTGCGCGTTTTGGGGCTTCCGGCAAATGCGAGCGTAGAAGACATCAAAAAACAGTACAAAAAATTGATGTTACAATATCACCCCGACCGCGTAAGTAATCTCGACCAAGCTACACAAAATCAAGCTCGCGATAAAGCACAGCGTATTAACGCCGCGTACGAAGTGATTAAAGTTTTGAAAGGTATTTAAGAACATCGAGACCTCGTTTTTTCTTTATCTAACCATCCCGAAACAATGACCATTCCTTATTTCCTCGACCAACTTGATTATACACTCTGGGCAAATAATCGCACACTTGCCAGTATTGAAGCGCTGCAAGAATCTGAAGGCAAAACGCAAGCGATTAAACTCTTATCGCACGTCGTCGCAGCGCAATACATCTGGTATGCTCGCGTCAGTGGCAAACCCGACGCAGCTCTTCCTGTTTGGGGAGTCCTCACACTTGATGACATTCGCACACGAATACCAGCAATTACTGCCCTTTGGAGAGAATACCTTGCAAGCAAGGCTGATAGCGACCTTGAGGCACTTTCTTTTAGCTACAAAAACACGCTTGGCAATGAATATACCAATACGTTACTCGAAATGCTTACCCATTTCCCGATTCATTCTGCCTATCATCGCGCACAAGTAGCTACGCTAGTTCGTCAAAACGGCGGTTCGCCTGCTGTTACCGATTACATTCAATTTGCCCGTGAAGAGCATAAACGCTCATAAGCAGCATAAATTATTTCGTCGTACACTCTACATTATGAGGCTCAACGTCATGGCAAAAATGCTGGGCGGAAAATATACCTCAATACCCTTCTGAACATCTTCTATCGCTTTTCCTTTTCCATTATGCCCCAATTACCCTACGCAGACCTTTTAGACATCGCACAAAAAGCCGCTTTGGAAGCTGGAGAAATGCTCAAAGATGGCTTTGGAACGTCGTTTCGGATTGATAACAAAGAAGGTCGGCATAACCTTGTAACAGAATATGATCACAAAGCAGAGGAATTGATTATCAACCGCATCAAATCTGCTTTCCCGAATCATATTTTTCTTGCAGAAGAAAGCGGTGCCACGGGCGCTCCGGCAGAAACAGTGCGCTGGATTATTGACCCTCTGGATGGAACGGTGAATTTTGCTCATTCTATACCGATTTTCTGCGTAAGTATCGGCGCAGAGCAAGCAGGAGAGCTGCTTTGCGGTGTAATTTATGCGCCGATGACCGGAGAATTATTCACCGGAACTAAAGGCGGCGGAGCATATTTGAACGGGCAGCAACTTTCGGTTTCTAAAACCGAGAAATTGGACGATTCTATCTTGGTTACGGGCTTTCCCTACAATGCGTGGGAAAATCCACTACACTGTATAGACCATTTTTCGCGCTTTGTACGTATGGGGCTTCCCGTAAGGCGTTTGGGTTCGGCAGCGATTGACTTGGCATATTTAGCAGCAGGGCGCTTCGACGGATACTGGGAAGTAAGCCTGAATTCATGGGATGTCGCGGCGGGAAAATTACTCCTTCAAGAAGCGGGTGGAGTAATGACGCAGTATGACGGTTCACCGCACAACTTGCATCAAGGAACGATGCTGGCAACCAATGGACGTATTCACAAGGAAATGTCCGCCGTACTAACGGACGTTGCATAATGTATTACTTTTTTGTGGCGGCGTGATTTATGGGTAATTATGTTCATCATCTGAGCGGCGGAATTGCTATTGCGGCGGTAAGCGGTGCGACGGCGTATTACCAACTTCATACGCCTGTAACCGATGCTGCTGCTTGTGCTATTATTGCGTGTGCCGGAAGCCTTTTGCCTGACATTGACAGCCCGAATAGCCGCCCCAATGATATGGCATTTGGTTTAGCGAGCGTCTTAGCGCCGGTTTTTGTATTGCAAGGGATGGGGTTCTGGCGTTTTTCGTCCTCACAAATCATCTTGATAGCGCTTGGAATCTATGTGTTGGTCAAGTATGGCTTGAGAAATGCCATGCAGCAATTTTCGGTTCATCGGGGAATGTTCCACAGCATTCCTGCGGCAATTATTTGGGGCGCACTTGTCTATCAAGCATTTCGACTTTCTCCGCAATTGATTAAAAATGCGGCGGCGGCAAGTGCCTTAGTAGGGTTTATTACGCACTTGGTTATTGACGAAATGTTCTCCTTTGTCAATTTTGAAGGCGCGCGTATTTCTCCCAAAAAATCCTTTGGGACAGCGCTTAAATTCCACTCTTCGTCGCTCTTAGCCACAACCGCCACCTACGCAATGATGTTTGTCATGCTCTATGCGTGTTTACGTGATATGCGGGTAATCCGGTAATGGGCAATTTATCTTAAAAACTACACTTCCACCGGCGATGTGTTTTCAGGATAGCGCCCTTCGACATCTTTGTAAATTTCTCGAATTGCTTTAATATCTTCATGAATGTCTCCGGTCGGCGTAAAAATACGTGCAATGCCAACCTCTTTTTTCTTGTAGTCCATGATGCCGCATAAAATCGGCACTCCTGCTTGGTGGGCAATATAGTAAAATCCTGTTTTCCACTTTGCGGCGCGGCTGCGAGTGCCTTCGGGGGGAATAATCAATCCTAAGTCATCACTTTCTTTCAAAAGATTTGCTGCAAAATCCACCATATTCGTACTTTTGCTTCTGTCCACCGGAATACCACCCAACCAACGCATCAGACCCCCAAACGGAAAACGAAAAAGTTGCTTTTTTCCCAGCCATTTTCCTTGAAAATCCAGCGCCATTGCGCCAAAAACAGCACCGTACAAATCCCAATTTGACGTATGCGGAGCGCCGATAACAACAAAGCGCTTCAAATCTTTCGGTACCTCACCGACGACTTTCCAATTGGTCAAGCCAAGCCACCACCGTGCAAAACGTTGTTTTCGTGTCATTACTTCAGAATAAAAAATGAGAACACACAACTACCGATTTTTTCAGACAGAAAATTACGGAAAAAAACTTGGTTTTGTGCTATCTTGATATTTGTTTCGGTAAAAATTTTCGCTTTCGGCGTAAATTATACGTCAAAATTGTGCATCAAAATCACCTAAAGTCCCGTATTTTAGAGCAATTGTCCGACATTTCTCTTCTATTGTTTCCATTATGACCGACCACCGCAAATATCTCGAACCTGGCATTATATCAAAGATTCAAGGCATTGACCTGAAAGCGCGTCTTGTTGTGGAGGGCTTTATTACAGGCTTACACAAATCGCCATATCATGGTTTCAGTATTGAGTTTGCAGAGCATCGGCAGTATATGCCCGGTGATGAAATCAAGTTTATTGATTGGAAGGTTTTTGCTCGTACCGACCGCTATTACGTGAAGCAATACGAAGACGAGACGAATCTTCGTTGTACGATTGTTGTGGATTCCAGTGCTTCGATGAAGTACGCCTCAAAAGGCAATATCTCAAAATTTGAGTATGCGTGCTATTTAGCGGCAGCGATGGCTTTTTTAATGATGAAACAACAAGACGCAGCCGGACTTGCCCTCTATGACACAGAAATTCGCTCCTATCTTCCTTCGCGTTCCAAAAAATCCTATATTCAAGAAATCCTCCGCAGCTTAGGCAATGCCGTACCGACGAACCAAACCGGCACAGCACCAGCGCTGGCGAGCATTGCCGACCGCATTGCGCGGCGTGGTTTGGTGATTGTTCTGAGTGATTTTTTTGACGATATAAACGCCGTCACATCAGCATTAAAGCGTTTCCGCCATAGTAATCACGAAGTGTTGGCATTTCAAATTCTTGACCCGCGCGAGCGCGATTTTAACTTTGGTTATGACGCAATGTTTCGTGATATGGAAACAGGCGAAGAAATGACCACGCAGCCGTATCAAATTAAAAGTGCGTATGCGGAGGCATTGCAAGGCTTTACGGAAACGCTGAAAAGCTCTTGCCGTGAGCGCAACATTGATTATATGCTTCTCGACACGGCACAGCCATTTGATGTGGCACTGGTGCAGTATTTGATGAAACGACAGAAAATTCAGGGATAAAAAGTTTGTTTAGGGGAGCAATTGCACAGTTCTTGCGTCTACTCAAAAAAAAATTTCTGGTGATTATCTCAGCTGCAGAGACAACTTATAAGAGACAATGTCATTAAGTTAAGCCCCACGCCCAGCTAAGAAGCAGGTTTACGGA
>ERZ1066127.216-NODE-216-length-37163-cov-12.644578_pt1 | contig 37163 bp, 39 predicted proteins | sample MGYA00382774_ERZ1066127 | MGnify/ENA primary metagenome ERZ1066127 (study PRJEB33369, sample SAMEA5778357) | biofilm metagenome | biome: Industrial cooling water; feature: Water cooling tower basin; material: Biofilm | place: United Arab Emirates | collected...
CGGCGGCCCCGTGCTGCTGTGCCCGGCCGGCCCCGAATTCGTCCGCGGCGTCGGCCTCTGCACCGGCGGCGCGGGCAGTGAAATCGCCGCCGCCCGCGGCCTCGACGCCTTCATTTCCGGCGAAGGCCCGCACTGGAGCTACCCGCTGGCCGAGGAAATGGGTCTCAATCTCTACCTCGCCGGTCACTATGCCACCGAGACCTTCGGCGTGCGTCAGGTCGGCGAAGTCCTTGCAGCGGCATTCGGCATCGAGTCGCTTTTCCTCGATCACCCCACCGGGCTGTGATTTTTTCGAGTGAATCGATTCTTGGTCATGAATATTTTTCGTCAGAAAAATTTACAAAAGTTTAAAAAAAATCTTGTCAGAGGCTGAATATCCGCGTATGCATGGTGCGTCAGCGCGGGCATAGCTTAGTGGTAAAGCGCTATCCTTCCAAGTTAGACATGCGGGTTCGATTCCCGCTGCCCGCTCCATCACTTTCCCTTGCACCCCCCAGAAACATAACAAAAACAATAACAAAACAATATGAAAACCACTCTCACCATAGCTCTGCTGGCCCTGTCCGCCGCTGGCTTTGCTCATGCGGAAAAACCTTCTGGCGCGGATTGCTTGAAGCTTCAAGCCTCGATCAAATCAGAAGTGACCGCCAATCAGAGCCTCGTTCTGCAAATTGTGGAGCGCGCCGTGCGTGAAAATCCTGCTTGCGCCTGCGAGATCGTCAAAACAGCGATCCAAGCCACCGAAGCTGATACCAAACTCGTAGCCTCCATCGTGGAGGTCGTGGGTGTGGCCGTTCCAGAACAACTTCGCCTTGCCGCACAGTGCGCTGTCGCTGTGGCACCCGACGCTTTGGAAGATGTGCAAGCTGTGTTGGCCAAGCTCGATCCCGCCACGGGAGATGGCGAAACCGTTTCCGCCAAAGGTGGCGTGGATAAGCAGCCGGTAGCGACCAGCGACTTGCCGAATCCTCTCGACTTCCCTGATACTGGTAAATCCGGATACGCCGGTTTCGGTAACAACCGTCCGGGTGACGCTGTCAGCCCGCTGTTCGGTGTTTCGCAAATCATCATTTCGCCACCTAAGAAGCCAGCCACACCGAACGAAATCAAGCCGTAAGCTTCCATCCCTTTTACGTACCCAACACTTATTCCAATGAAAAAAAAGTCAGCCTTTCTCTTCGCAAGCCTCGCTTCGATCTCGTCCCTTTCCGCTCAGGGTCTGTATTACATCGGACAAGAGACGAATGAATCCATCCCCCTTACCTGGGTGGCTGGTGCCAGCATGATCTGGGACAACAACGTGACTCCGCTCGTGACGGAGGGCAATCCAGGCTTCGAAGACGAAGTTTGGAGCATCAACCCTTACGTTCAAGCCAGCTTCACCAACGTCGATCCCCGCACGACGATCAACTTCTACGCCCGCGCAGGCGTGAACTATTATTTGGAAGACATGGAAGCGGATGGCACGGACCGCACGATCCCGAACCTCCGTTTCGGCTTCGACCTCAACCACAGCGTCAGCCCACGTCTGCGTTTCAGCAGCCGTAACTTCCTTGCCTACGAAATGGAGCCAGAGTTCGCCGTTGGTATCTCCAACGACCGCACCGTGGATCCTTACTTCTTCTATAGCTCGGACAACTCCGTCGGCTACCGCTGGACTCAGCGCGTCGGCTCCTACACCGGATTCGGTTTCACAGGTTATCTGGGCGACACAATCCTTGCGGATCGCAAATCCTGGTATCTCTACCACCAAATGCGCTATCAGCTCGACCAGCGCACCGTGCTGACCGCTCAATACCGTTACTCCGCTTGGTCGGGTGACGCAAACGACAGCACCAACCACTTCATCACCGGTGGTGTGGAATACCGTCTTTCTCAAAACTCCGTGTTCGTGGGTAGCGCCGGTGTGCAGTTCCGCAGCGTGGACAATGGCGACGACAGCAGCTCTCCTTTCCTCGAAGGCTCGCTTCGCACCCAGCTCACCAGCGCCTTCGGCGTGCGTGGCTTCGTTCGCTACAGCATGGAGGACTTCGATACCATCCAAACCAACGATGGCGTGAATTTCTTCGAATACAGCGACCAACAAGTGCTGCGTATCGGCTTGACCGGCGACTATCGCCTCACTCCCCGCTTGACAGGTTTCGGTGGTTTCGACCTCGTGCACACCATGTATGACGGCGGCAATCAGATCGATGGCACTGCCACCGACAGCGGTCGTTCGGAAGATTTGATCAATGCTTACATCGGTCTCCGCGCCAAAGTGAATGACGCCCTGAACGTGGATTGCACAATCAACTACACGGACTCCAGTTCCGACTTCGCTAACAACGACTACGATCGTCTCCGCCTCAGTGCAGGTGTGAGCTACACTTTCTAAGCGTTGCTCTTTATGACACTCGTAACGCCCTCAATCGCGAGATTGGGGGCGTTGTGCGTTGTGAGATGAGTTTGAGTCATATCTAACATTATCGTCACAATTTTTCGCGCGATGAAGGCGAATTTTTCATTGCGCCTTGCCTATTTTGCGATTACCGTTTGCATGCGCTAAATGAGCATTGTCGTTCGGGCGTCGCTCCCCTTCATTATTACCATTTTCTTCTTATGCAGTCCCAATCTTCCCAAAGCGAAGTCGCCCTCCATGCTGTCGATTACTGGCAGGTGATCAAAAATCGCTACGGTGTGATTCTCATGACCTTGTTGCTGGTCTTCATGACCGCGGCAGTCATTACCTATGTGATGCCGAAAAAGTTCCAGAGCACGGCAGTGGTCCAGGTGAAGCCATCGACTCGTGTCGGTGTGGCTTTGGGTAGCGAGAATGCCATGACCAGCGCGATGACACCGCAGTTTTTTGCCACCGAGTTCGAGGTGATCCGCGCCCAGCTCACACTTAAGCTTGTCGTGCAACGTCTGAGTCTCATGACGCGTTGGAACATGACCGAGGAAGAAGCCCTGGGAACACTACGCGGCATTGTGGATGCGCAAAACGTGCGCGGCACCGACCTGATCACCATCACTGTCAAGCACACGGGGCCGGAAGATGCTCGCGACGTGGCCAAGGAAGTGTATGAGGCCTACAAAAAGCGCCGTGAGGACAAAGAGCGTGTGATTCTGGAAGAGGGGATGAAGGAGTTGGAAAAAGCCGTGCTTGATCAATCCGACGTTGTGGAAGAAAAGCGCAAGCAGCGGGACAATCTCCTGCGTCGTGCCCCGGTCATGATCCGGGACATGATCACGGGAGCCAATGGCATTTCATCGATCCAGTCGCTGCAGTCCTCTCTCGAAAGCCAGGTGGAAAATGCCACCACCGCCCTGGCGGAAATGGACAGCATGATCAAAACGATCGACAGTCTCAGTGCGGATGAAACCATTCGCTACGCGGCGAACCTGGATGCCGCAGGGCAGGATTTGAAAACGCTGTATCCGGAATACCAGGCGCAGGAGAGAATCTTGACCGGCATGCGCACGCAAGGTCTGGGGCCGAATCATCCGACCGTTCTGTCGCAGAAAGGCACCGTTGACAGTCTCTACCAACAACTGCACGCCAGTGTGGCATCGTTCAAAGAATCCTTGAAGCTCAAGCGCGGTACCAAGGTGGCTGATCTGGAAGGACTGGAAGAACGTCTCGCTGAGTTCAAGAAAGTGGCGGTCAACAATGTGATCGACATGACCACTATCCAAGGGGTGCAGAAGGAATTTGAAACCCAGCAGGAAATGCTCGATCGCATGCGCGAAAAGCTCTCCCAGGATCGCATCAACGCCAAGCAACCCCAGAGCATCATCGAACTGCACGAGGAGCCCTTGGTAGCCCAGTATCCGTCCAGCCCGAACGTCACTCTCAACCTCATCCTCGGTGCGGTGGTGGGCCTCATTTTCGGCATCGGCATCGCCTTCTTCCTCGAATATCTCGACACCTCGGTGAAGACGCTGGAGGACGTGGAGCGCTACTTGCAAGTGCCGGTGCTCGCCGTGATTCCGAAGGAAGTCGGCGTGCTGCACAAACAAAGCGGCATGAGCCCGGATGCGGAGGCTTATCGGATTCTGCGCACGAACATCGAGTTCAACCGCAAGAACCCCGAGGACAATGCCCTCACGGTGGTGTCCGGTGGTGCGGGTGAAGGAAAATCGACCACGCTGGTCAACCTCGCCTACATTTGCGCCCAGGGTGGCTACACCACCCTGATGATCGACGCCGACTTGCGCCGCCCGCGTTTGCACACCTTCTTTGACATCAACAACTCTGTCGGTCTTACCAACTACCTCACCACCGAGCTGATGCTGGAAGATGTGATCCTTCAAACACCGGTGGACAACCTGTATTTCATGCCCTCCGGCATCCTGCCTTCCGATGCGGCCGGTATTTTGAACTCCCGCCGCATGTCCGAGCTCATCCAGGATGTGAAGCAGCGCTTCGATCTGGTGCTGGTGGACTCTCCGCCCATCCTGGGTGTGAGCGACGCCTCCGTACTCGCCAGCGAAGTGGACCTGACCATCATCGTGGTGCAACACCGCAAGCTGCCCCGCAACATGCTGCTGCGCGTGAAGCAGTCCATCGAAAACGTCGGCGGCCGCGTGATCGGCGTGGTGTTGAACAACGTGGACGTGCGCAGCGACAGCCAGTATCAATATTACACCAGCTACTACACCTACTACGCTCCTGCGGAAGGTCAGGTGGCCCAGCCGAAAGGCGCCCCGCAGCCCAAGCGTTCCTCCGCGGCTTCGGTTTCCGCCGGTTACAACAGCACGGACGACACTCTTTATTGATCATTCAAACCACCACTACCATACCCCTATGAAACATGCTATAGCTATCCTGTTGGCCTTCCTCAGCCTGTCCTGGTTCACTCCCTGCCTGGCGCAAATCTCCGCCGGGCACGGCATTGAAATCCGTATCATGGGTGTGCCCACCGAGGAAAAAGGTCGTATCGACGGCAACTACTCCGTCTCCGGATCCGGAACTATCCGGATGCCTCTCATCGGACCGAATCACTCCAGTGCGGAAGTCAGCGTGGCAGGCATGAGCACCAATGCGGCTGCGGCCAAGTTGGAATCGCTCTACCGTGGTGCCGGCATTTACACCAATCCCACCTTCCAGATCAGCGCCACTCAGGCGGACGGCGGGCCGCGCCAGCAAATGGTCACCATCAGCGGCTTCGTGCGTGGCGCGGGTCCCAAGACCTACAGCCCCGGACTCACACTCTACCAAGCGATCGCTGCGGCCGGTGGTCCCAATGAATTCGGCAGCATGCGTCGCGTGATGCTGATGCGCGGTAAAACGAGCCGCATCTACAACATGGACAATCTCGACGATAGGGGTGTGCTGCTGCAGCCCGATGACACCATCGAGGTGCCGGAGAAGAAATGGAACGAAAGATAATCTCCACCACTTGGGCCATGAAATCGCTGTTTTCCCTTCTCGTCACCCTGCTGCTTGTCATCACCTCAGGCCTGGCGCCTGCGGATGTCATTCTCGCGGGGCGAGCGGTGGAAATCCGCATTCAGGGAGTGCCTGTGGAGGAACAAGGGCGCATCAATGGCACATACCCTGTGTCGGAAGAAGGCAAGGTCCGCATGCCCGATGTCGGTGAAGTGCAGATCAGCGGATTGAAAGCGCACGACGCGGCAGCCAAACTGGATGCCGCATACAAAAAAGCGGGTGTTTACACCAATCCCACCTTTCAGGTGATCGCCACCATGGATGGCAAAGGCCTGCGGCAGGATGTGGTGACCATGAGTGGTTTTGTCCGCAATCCGGGACAGGTCGGTTTCGTGCCGGGGCTGACCATTTTTCAAGCGATCGCTGCGGCTGGCGGCCCCACCGAATTCGGCAGCATGAAACGTGTGATCCTCATGCGCGGAAAGTCCGCCACCACCCACAACCTTGATGTGATCGCAAATCGCAACTTCAAGCTGGAACGGGGCGATACCATAGAAGTCCCGAACAAACCCTTGATCGGTAAATAGCCGTCTCGTCTCTTGCGCTGATGAAACAGTTCACCCTCTTCCTCTGTTTGTTGGTTAGCACGTTCGCCAGTTCAATTTCCTCTGCCCAGGAGTTGAAGGCTGGAAAAAGCATCTATGTCAGCATCATCGGTTTTCCTGCAGAGAAAAAAGCTCGGATTGATGGAGTTTATCAAATCGCAGATGATGGCACGGTGAACATGCCTATCATCGGTAAAGTTACCGTCTCAGGTATGAAATATGTCGATGCTGCTTCCTTAATGGCAACCGCCTACTGCAAGACGCAGAATTCTTTAACTGCTAGTATCTATGTTTGCGCAGCGGAGAAAGGGGAGTTTACCGTTAATCCTATCACTGTTGTAGGTTTCGTTCATAAACCAGGTCCGAAGAACTTTGTATCTGGCATGACTTTACGGGATGCTCTTGATGCCGCTGGCGGAGCAAACGAACATGCAAACTTAAATTATGTAGTGCTGATGCGAGGGAAATCAGCAAAAATCTACAACTTTAGAAAATCAGAAAATATAAACATCCTGCTGGAACCTGGCGACTATGTCGAAGTTGCGGCGCCAACCATTATTACTCGCTAATGACGGCGCTCGCTATCCATGAATCGACTTCTTATAACTCTCGGATTTTTTGGCTTCGGCACCTTCATCAGTGCCGCTGAGCCGGACTTACCCCCCGCCGCGATCCATGCAAACATCCAGCAATTGATATCAGCCGACCGCGCCCAGCGCCTCGCTGCCCACGCGGCCCTCACTAACTGGGCGGCGAAGGAGCATGATGCCGCCAAAGCACTTTTCCTCGATCTGATGCGTACATCCCAGGAGCCGGAGATCCGTGAGCGCTGCTTGCAGCTTCTGAGACCGATTGCCGCCAGGGAATACGGCAACTTTGGTGATGGTTACATGGGCATTTCCATGGGCGAAGAAGTGCCCGTGCCGCTTCCGGGCCAGGACAAGCCGTGCTTCGGACTCATGATCACTGCCGTCACCGGCGACTCCCCGGCTGCAAAAGCGGAATTGAAGGAAGGTGACGTGATTGTCTCGATCGACAATCATCGTTGGCAACAACCGCAGGCAGTGATCGATCTCGACCACGGCCTCTCTGCGAAGATCCGTGCCGCAGGAGCCGGCAGCAAACCCCGTTTCGGCATCTGGCGCAAGAAGGAGTTGATCGAGGTCGAGGTCCATCTCAGCCGCCGTCCTTCCAATCTCGAGCAACTGCCGATGCAAATTCTCCCCAACGGAGGCATCCGCATGGACGAAAAAGAGCTCAAGCAGTTGGTGGAGGACGAAAAAAACAGCAACGCTTTTTTCACCGAATGGCTGGATCGACAGCTAGCCGCCAAGCCCGGCAAATAAAAATCAACAAAGCATCCGCGCGAATGCGCTAAGATTCGTGGACAATTTCAAGAAAAATGCCACAGTGTCCCACGTAAGTCTCTCACCGTTTTTTATCATGACCTCATCCATCATTCGCAAAGTCGTCGCCTCCGCCACGATCGCCCTCGCCTCCAGTTGCTCCCTGCTCGCGGAGCAGCCCACGGATTACAACGAGGTGGGCAAGCAGGTGGCGATCCTGTTGCAAAACAATCACTACTCCCGCGCCAAGTGGAACAAGGAGCTGAGTGTGAAGTTTCTCGAAACCTACCTGAGAGAGTTGGATCCGCGGCACATGTATTTCCTGCAATCCGACGTGACGCGTTTCGAGACGGAATACGGTGAGAAACTTCACGACATGCTGCTTCGCAAGAATTCCACAGTGGCGGCCGAGGACATCTACAAGACTTACATGACCCGCGCCAAGGAATCCTCGGCATTTGTCAATGAGGTGTTGAAGGAAAAATTTGATTTCACCAAAGACGAAACCATCGAGCGCAGTCGCAAAAATTCCCCATGGGCCAAGGACCGCAACGAGTGGCAGGGCCTGTGGCGCGCCTCCGTGAAAGATGCGGTGCTGGCGGAAACGCTGCGTCGTGAAACCATCGCCAAACTGGCCAAAGAGCAAGGCAAGGAGGATCCCACCGCCAAGGAAAAAAGCCCGGTGGAAAAGGTCCGCATGCGTTACGAAAGGCTCCTGCACAGCATCACGGAGGCGGATACCGATGACATGGCCACGTATTTCCTCGTTGCCGTTACCAAGGCATTCGATCCCCACACGGAATACATGGGCTATCGCGAAATCGCCCGCTTCAAGGACGCGATGAAAAACCAACTCGTCGGGATCGGTGCGCAGCTCCAGGCCGAGGAGGATGGCGCCACCGTGATCAAGGGCATCGTCGTCGGCGGACCGGCTGACAAACATGGCGAGCTGAAATTGAACGACCGCATTGTCGGCGTGGACAGCCTGAACACCGGCGAAGTGGTGGACATCATGTTCATGAAGATCGACAAAGTGGTGGACCTCATCCGCGGCAAGGAAGACACCGAGGTGCGCCTGAAAGTGGAGCCTGCCGGGGGTGCTCCCGGGGAAACGAAATTCATTACCATCGTGCGAGGCAAGGTGGAAATGAAAGATGAGCAGGCCAGCGCCGAAATCATTGAGAAAAAAGATGACAAGGGAATCGTCCGCAAGCTGGGATGGATCACCCTGCCGTCCTTTTACATGGACTTCGACAACAATGAGGCGAGTTGCGCGAACGATGTCGAAAAACTCCTGCGCCGTCTGATGGAGGAGAAAATCGATGGCTTGATCATCGACCTTCGTGGCAACGGCGGTGGCTCCCTGGAGGAAGTGCGCAAGATGACCGGGTTTTTCATCAAACGCGGTCCGGTGGTGCAAGTGAAGACGGAAATGGGTCAGATCGAAGTCAAGGACTCCGAGGCGCGGCAGCCGATTTACGATGGTCCGCTGTTGGTGATGATCGACAAGACCAGCGCCTCCGCCAGTGAAATTCTCGCCGGTGCGTTGCAGGATCACAACCGCGCCGTGATCGTGGGCGGTGCTTCGAGCTTCGGCAAAGGCACCGTGCAGCAACTGATGGATGTGGGGCGTCAGATGCCTTTCTTCGCCCGCCGCGACCGCGCCGGCACGGTGAAAGTCACCCTCCAGAAATTCTATCGTCCCTCCGGCGACTCCACCCAGTTGCAAGGCGTGAAGTCGGACATCGTGCTGCCCAGCCTGTTGGATGGCATGGAAATCGGCGAGGCCTTTTTGGAGAACAAGTTGGAGTTTGATAAAATCCGCAAGGCCGGGGATTTTGAGCCGCTGGATCGCAACAACCTCTTCTTGCCCCGCTTGATGGAACTCAGCACCGCCCGCGTCAAAGAAAACAAGGACATGGTGTACACGATGGAGGACATCGCCGAGATGAAGAAGCGCATGGATGAAAACAAGGACAGCTTGAACAAAGCGGTGCGTGACAAGGAGATCGCCGATGCCGAAGCCAAGCGCCAGGCCCGCAACAAGGAGCGCCGCGAGCGTTTTGCTGAAATGGCGAAGATCGACAAGGAGACCACCAAGTTTTACAAAGTCTCGCTCACGGATGTGAACGAGAACAAGGCCATCACCACCTACGATCCATCGGTGGAGGATGAAAAATACATGCGCAAGGCCAAGGATGAGACCGCGGATCTCGATGACACTCCCAAATGGCCCAGCGGCCTGGACATGGTCAAACGCGAGAGCCTCGCCATCCTCATGGATCTCACCCAAGCCACGGAAGCAGCCAAGGCCGCAGGTGCCTTGAAAAAAACAGCGGAGCGCTGATGAGCGACGTCGCCACGCATCTCGCCGATATTCATGAAAACATCCGCGCTGCCTGCGCGCGGGTGGGCCGTGACGCTGCGGAGGTGACCTTGATCGCCGTGACCAAAACGTTTTCCGCGGAGCGCGTGCGGGAGGCTGTGGACGCAGGCCAGATCGATGTGGGCGAGAACCGCCTCCAGGAAGCGGAGTCGAAAATCCCGCTGTTGCCGGCTTCGCTGCGCTGGCACTACATCGGCCAACTCCAGCGCAACAAGGTGCGCAAAGTGCTGCCTTTGTTTGCGATGATTCACAGCATCGATTCCCTGCGTCTGGCGCAATACACCAATGAGGTGGCGCGCGAGCTCGGTTTGTTTCCCCGCGTTTTTCTGCAAGTCAACCATGCGGGGGAGGAGAGCAAGGCGGGCTTTTCGTTAGAAAGTTTGAGGGCCGAATGGGAGACATTGTTAGGACTCGACCGCTTGGAAATTGTGGGCCTGATGACCGTGCCACCGGCGGTGGAGGATCCGGAGCAATCGCGGCCGTGGTTTGCGGCCTTGCGTGAGTTGCGCGATGAGCTTTCGCGTGGCATGCCCTCCACACTTCCGTACCTCAGCATGGGCATGAGCGGGGATTACGTCGTGGCCATCGAGGAAGGAGCCACACATGTTCGTGTGGGCTCGGCCATTTTCGGCAGTCGTTGACAACAAAAATGGCAGTGACGATCGGTTCGCCACTGCCATGATATGTTTTGTTAGGCCTGGGATCGCAGGGGCATGTGCCCCGGATTGCCAAGACCTGCAGGGGGAATCAGCGATTGTCTTTTTTGCCGCCGAGGATGTTGCCACCCAGTGCGCCCACGCCTGCGCCGATCAAGGCACCTTCCTTGGTTTTGCCGCTCTGGTGACCGATGGCGGCACCAGCTGCTGCTCCGCCGAGAGCGCCGATGGCGGTGCCGCGGGTGGCGTTGGTTCCGGTGCTGCAAGAGCTGTTGATAAGGACAAAACCTGCGAGAATCATGCTCGAAATGTAGGGTAGTTTCATAATTGTTGTGTTGGTTAGATTGCCTAAAGCGAATACATTGTAAATCAAGAGCCTTGCGATGACAACACGAATTTCATGATTTGGAAAAAGATTCAGGAGCTATCCATCAAAGCCAAAGCGTGTTTCTGGAAAGCAACAATCCCGGCATTTTCATGTCTGATCCCGTGTGATTTTTTTGTGACGGTGGTGATCATTTCGTAACACGAAATTGATTTGGAACTCATCCGGAGTCCCTAGGTTGCCAGAGTCTACTCAACACAAGCAACGGCAATCATGAAATTACGAATCCAACATCACTTCGCGGTCCTCTGTCTAGCAGGGCTGCTCGCATCCAGTTCGCTGGTTCATGCGAATCTCATCATCACCGAAATCAACTCCGACGGTGCCGGGGGCGACTTTTGGGAGCTCACGAATGCGGGGGTCTCCAGCGTTGATCTCAGCGGCTGCAAATGGAACGACAGCCAGCGCTCTTTTACCGGAAGCAGCGCGGTCACCATCCCATCTGGCACGGTGATCAACGCGGGCGAATCCATCATTTTCAACGTGACGGGCGATGCTAACACATTTCGCGCTGCATGGAATCTCTCGCCGTCCGTGAAAGTGATTTCCAGTGGTCCGGGCCTGGGGCAGAATGATGCGATCACGCTCTACGATTCTGCCGGCACGGAGCTATTGTATCTTTCTTATGGTTCTAACGGGTTTACTCGCACCAATGGCAGTGTTGCCGCTGGTGGACATGCGGGATCTTCCGCGGGAGGTGCCTCCACCGTATCCATGGTATGGAATCCTGCATTTGGGACAACAACTCCGCGCTATTCCGCCGCGAGCATTTCGCCACCGGGAGACGCTGACAGCCCCGGATGCTTCGCTCATTCCACAGCGTCTGCCACCATCGGCTCGCCCGGCTTCAGTGGCTTCGGGGCTCCTCCGCCGTCTGTCACACTTACGGTCTCTGCAACTCCCTCCACATTCCTGGAGAGTGCCTCTCACCCCGCATCCTTCGGTTCTGTCACGCGCTCGGGCAGCACAGCCATGGAATTGGTGGTGAATCTCTCCAGCAGCGATACCACGGAAGCCACTGTGCCCGCCACGGTGACCATTCCCGCTGGCTCTGCTTCCGCATCCTTCGCTATCAGTGCCGTTGACGACAGCTTTCCGGATGGCAGCAAGGGTGTGACGCTCACCGCTTCCGCCACGGGCGCTACTTCCGGCACCACGTCGATCACCGTCCATGACGATGGTGATGTTTATGTGCAAAAACTCATGCTCACCGAAGTATCGTCACAGCAAGCCGCTGCGGGCGTCAATGACTTCTGGGAGCTCACGAACATCAGCAGTGAAACCGTTTCCCTCGCGGGTTACAGTTGGCATGATGGCGGACGCTCGGCCAGTGCCGCGCAGGCCTACAAACTTCCGGCGGGAACGAGCATCGCCCCGGGCGAGTCGGTGATTTTCACCAACCTCACGCCCGCTGCGTTTCGCAGTTGGTGGGGCATTCCCAACAGCGTGCAGGTGTTTCCATCCGCCGCTCCCGGTCTTGGTCAAAACGACGGAGTTTCTTTCTTCGATGACGGTCAGAATGAAATCTTTTTCTTCAGCTATGCGGCAGGTGGGTTCACAAGGGATGACGGATCCCCCTCCAGCGGCACCCATGCCGGGCCTTCCGCCGGTGCGCCGACAGAAACCCAGTCCGCAGTGTGGGTGCCCTCATCCGGCACTTCCTCGCCGCGCTACACGTTCGCGACGGTAGGCAGCCTGGGGGCCTTTGCTTCTGTCGCAAGTGCTCTCGACATCGGATCGCCCGGCGTCACGGTTGGCATCCCCACAGTAAGCATCTCCAGTGCCTCGGTGGTGGAAGGAAACAGTGGCACCTCGATTCTCACGCTCAACGTCACTCGCACGGATACCACCACCGACTTCACCGTGGACTACGCGGTCACCGGCGGCACGGCCGATGCCTCCGACTACAGCTTCACTCCCGGAACGCTGCACTTCAGTGCCAACGGTCAAGCGACTCTCCCCATCCAGATCACTTTCAACGGCGACAGCGACCTGGAAGACAACGAAACGGTCATTATCACGTTGTCCGATCTGGTCAACACCACCGGCACGACTGTGCTGGGCACCGCGATCGGCACCGCCACGATCCTCAATGACGAGACCTCCGCCGGCACCATCAACCTGGCTACCTACGTCCGCGTGGGGCGCTATGATCTTCCCGAGCCCACGCGCACCGCTCTTCCCAGTGGCACGCCCTCGCACAATGTGCTTTGCCAGGAAGCCTCAGCCGTGACCTACAACTGGGACACAGGCACCCTCTTCATCACGGGCGATAGCGGACGTTCGATCACCCAGGTGTCAAAAACCGGCCAACTGATTGACACCATGACTCTGGCCCTCCAGGCCGGTGCGCCGCAAGGCACGGCATTTTATGACCCGGAGGGACTCACTTACCTGGGCAATGGCGAGTTTGTCATGGCCGAGGAACGTGATCGTCAGTTGGTGAAATTTACCTACGTCGCAGGCAGCACCCTGACTCGTGCCATGACCCAAACCGTCGATCTCGGAACCTTCGACGACAATACCGGCACGGAAGGCCTTTCATGGGACCCTCAGACCAATGGCTTCATCGTTCTCAAAGAAAAAAATCCCATCGGCGTTTTCCAAACCAATGTTGACTTCGCCGCAGGCACTGCCACCAACGGTTCCGCATCCACGATCAATTCCACCAATCTTTTCGATACCACGCTGCTCGGCATGTCGGATGTGGCCGATGTGTTCACGCTATCTAACATCCCTGCCCTCGCAGGCCAACCGCATGCCGGAAACATGTTGGTGTTAGGCCAGGAAAACGCCCGCGTCGTCAACATCAGCCGCACCGGAGTCATCCACAGCACCTTGCAGCTTGTGTCCGATCCCGGCAACCCGCTCAGCGCCGCCGATCAACAGCACGAGGGCATCACAATGGATCGCGATGGTTTCATCTACATCGTCAATGAAAACGGTGGCGGAAATATCAACTATCCGCAGCTCTGGGTCTATGCCCCTTCCACATCGCCCAATGCCGCCCCTACCGCCGTGGCTCTGAGCAATGTCACGACCTCGATCCTGGAAAACACCAGCACCATTAGCGCCATCAAGTTGGCCGACATCATCGTCACGGATGACGGCCTCGGCGTGAACACGCTTGCCGTGGCAGGAGCTGACGCCGCGTTTTTCGAAATCATCAGTGGCGGCCTCTATCTGAAATCAAACACCGTGCTCGATTTCGAGACCAAGAACAGTAACAGCATCACCATCACCGTCGATGACGCCAGTCTCGGCGCCACACCCGACGCCACCGTGGACTACACCCTGACCGTTACCGATCAAGAACCCGAATCCAGCGCCGTGGCGGCCCTTGTCATTACCGAGGTTTCCCCGTGGTCCAGCGGCAACAGTCCTGTGGGTGCCGATTGGTTCGAAGTTACCAACATCAGCGATAACCCCGTGGACATTACTGGCTGGAAAGCGGATGACAGCTCCGCCCAGTTCTCTCTGGCTCTCGCCCTGAATGGGGTCACCACCATCGCCCCGGGCGAATCGGTTGTTTTCTTGGAAGGTACTGCGGCGACTGCGGATGCCTTCAAGACGAACTGGTTCGGTGTCAGTCCTCCCTCCGGCCTGCAGGTCGGCTACTACTCGGGCGGTGGCATCGGCCTCGGCACGGGTGGCGACGCAGTCAACCTCTACACCGCCAGTGGCACTTTGCATGCCAGTGTCACCTTCGGCGCATCAGACAACACCGCACCCTATCAGACCTTCGACAACACCCTCGCGCTCGATGGTGTGGCGATCAGTCTGCTTAGCAGCACCGGCGTCCATGGCGCCTTTGTCGCCATTAATTCATCTAACGAAATCGGCTCACCCGGTTACGCCGCACCTGGCGTCTTGCGCGTCACTGAAGTCGCACCGTGGGCCAGTGGCAACAGCCCGCTCGGCGCGGATTGGTTCGAGGTGACCAACATCGGTGCCCGTGCTGTGCGCGTCGCCGGTTGGAAAGTCGATGACAGCTCAGAGTCGCCCGTGGATGCTGTGCCGCTCCATGGCATCGATAGCATCGCCCCGGGCGAGTCCGTCATTTTCCTCGAAACCACGGACCTGCCCACCAAAGCCGCGCTATTCCGCTCGCTCTGGTTCGGTGCAAACCCACCGGCAGGTTTGCAAATCGGCCGCTACAACGGAAGTGGCATCGGTCTCAGCACCGGCGGTGATGCGGTGAATCTCTATGATACCCGCCAGCCCACTTCCACACGTCGTGCCAGCGTGAACTTCGGCATCGCTCCCTCGGTGGCCCCGTTCGCCACTTTTGACAACACCGCCGCCGCAGACATCGCCGGTATCACACTCAAGAGCGTACCCGGCGTGAACGGGGCCTTCATGGCCACCAACTCGTCCTCAGAAATCGGCTCGCCCGGCACCGCCAGCAGTGGTGGTCCGCTGGCTTTCGCCCAGTGGCTCGCGGTGAAAAATTTCTCATCCTTGGGTCTCACCGCAGATACCGACAAGGACGGCACGATCGACATGGTGGAGTATTTCTTCAACCAAAGCCCCAACAGCGGTGCGGACAACGGCAACCTGCCCGTCCTCACCTCGGCCAACGGTGAAAGATTCCTCACCTTCACCACCAACAACACCGCCGCTAACGTGACGGCCACTTTGGAGTGTTCGACCGACCTCGGCGTCAACAACCCATGGGCCGCTGCCGTGGTGGGCGTGGACTACGAGGTCGTCAGCCAGGTGGTCAACGGCACGGAAACCACCACCACTCTCAAGTTGCTGGGCAACGCCAGCGCCAAGTTCTTCCGACACGAGGTCAAAAGCAACTGAACGAATATCTCCGCATTGTTTTCTGGCTAGCACCCTGGCCCGCGCGTTCCCCCCGCGCGGGCCTTTTTTGGCTTCGCAAGATCTCATTCCCGAGGTTGCCAAAGTCGCGAGTCTCGTGCATGTTTAGCGCCATGTGGACCACTGCTGCCGAGTTTGAAGACATTCGTTATGAGACCACCGATGAAGGTGCGATTGCCAAAATCACCATCAACCGCCCCGAGGTGCGCAATGCCTTCCGGCCCAAGACCGTGATGGAGTTGCTGCAAGCCTTCGAACTCGCCCACCAGGATCCGCAGGTGGGCGTGATCATTCTCACCGGGGAAGGCGATCTCGCTTTCTGCTCGGGCGGCGATCAAAAGGTCCGCGGTCACGCCGGCTACGTCGGTGACGACGGCGTGCCACGTCTCAATGTGCTCGACTTGCAGAAAAAAATCCGCTCTCTGCCCAAGCCGGTCGTCGCCATGGTGGCAGGCTATGCGATTGGTGGTGGTCACGTGCTCCACGTCGTCTGTGACCTCACGATCGCTGCGGACAACGCCCGCTTCGGCCAAACCGGTCCGAAAGTTGGTTCCTTCGATGGCGGCCTAGGCTCTTCCTACCTTGCCCGCATCGTCGGTCAGAAAAAGGCGCGCGAAATCTGGTATCTCTGCCGTCAGTACGATGCCCAACAAGCTCTGGAAATGGGCCTGGTCAACACCGTCGTGCCACTCGCCGATCTCGAAAAAGAAACGCTGCAATGGTGCCGCGAAATGCTGGTCCACTCACCGCTGGCCCTGCGCTGCCTCAAGTCCGCACTCAATGCCGACTGCGATGGACAAATGGGCCTGCTCGACCTCGCCGGCAATGCGACTTTGCTCTACTACATGAGCGAGGAAGGCAAAGAGGGCAAACAAGCTTTCATCGAAAAACGCAAGCCGGACTTCAGCAAGTTCCCGCGTGTGCCGTGATGCCCTTCCTGCCTCCTGCGTATTTCACGATACGCAGGAATATCACGGCTTTTCGCGTCGCGAGGAGGACATGGGCTTTTCCAGGGCCACCATGGTGATGTCATCCATCTGCGGTGCATCACCGGTGAAGTCTTTCAGTGCGCGCAGCATTTTCTGTAGCACGGCCTCCGCGCCCAGCGGGGAGCTTTGCAAAAACGTCTCCTTCATGCGTGCCATGCCGAATTCCTCTTCCGCACCGTTCAGCGCCTCTTTCACGCCATCGGTATGCAGCAGCAGGCAATCGCCCGGCGCGATCTGAAAACTGAAGTCCTTGGTCACGCGCTCGAACACATCCCCTTCATCGATGCCCACCGCCAGACCGGAGGGCTTGAGCTGTGTGACCTCGCCGGATTCCTTGTGAAACCAGAATGCCGGATCATGACCCGCGCGCGCCATCACCGCCTCGCCTCCGTCCCCATCGAGAATCAGATAGGCCATGCTGATGAACATGTCCTCGCGAATGTCGGGAAACAGTTGCCGGTTCACCAGGGACAGTACCTTGGCCGGGGAAGTCTGCCCCACCGCCACGCAGCGCAGCACGCTGCGGCACATCGCCATCAACAATCCGGCAGCCACTCCCTTGCCGGATACATCCGCGATCACCAGGCCCCAGCGACCTTCTCCGAGGTCGATGAAATCATAGTAGTCCCCGCTGATGATGCGTGCGGGAGTGTTGGTGCCGCAGACACGGTAGCCATCGATGCACGGACTGGCCTGAGGCAGCAAGATGCGCTGCACCTCACGTGCGGTGCGCAGTTCATTTTCCAGAGAGCGTTTTTCATTCGCTTCCTGGTGAACCATCGAGTTTCCCAATGCAAAGGACGACTGCTCCGCGACGGAACGGAACACCGTGAAATCATGTTCGTTGAATGTGCCCTGATGGTGGGGCTTGGCCACCGCCAGCACGCCCAGGTCCTTGCCGCCATGCCGCAGCGGTGCCAGCATGGCGGAGACGTTGCCTTCGTAGGTCATGAACGCATCGCGGAACGACTCGTGCGTTTTCACATCCGGCACGTGCACCGCCTTGCCCACCGTCAGGCAGTGGCCCAGGATGCCTTCGTCGCTCGCTTGGTTGGACAAACGGAAATGGCTTTCCGCCACCCGGGCATCCTTTTGCGCCCGGCGCATCACCTCCATCGGCAGCCCGATGAGTTGTGGGCACTGATCGCTCACATACTTGGGCACCAGCCATTGCCGTGAATCATTGCTCAGATAAATCGCACCGCCCTGGGCACTAACCACGTCCACCACGCCATCCACGATCGTGCGGTTCACACTGTGCGGAGATGAATCTTTCTCGATCGCCTCGCCCAGGTCATGCAGGAAGTGAAACATCCTTTGCTCCTCGCCGACGATGTCACTCTTTTCCTTCTCCAGGATCTTGGCATTGCGCCGCGCCCGCCAACCCCAGAGCCAGATCAGCACCACGAGAGCTGCCAATCCGCAAACAATGTAAAATTCCAAGGACATGGGCGGGAGGTGACGCGGAAAAAATCTTGTGTGTCTCAGCTCGACTGGGTGCCCAGTTCCTTCTCTAACAAAGTTACCACGGTTTCAAACTTCTGCGCGTTTTCTTCATTGGCCGCGGACAAGGTCTTGTGCGCTTCCAGCACCTCGCGACTGCGCTCGCGCGGCGGGATGGCTGCTGCGTTCCAAGGCGCGAGCTGGCCGCGGATCTCGTCCATGCGTGTGCTCCACGATGCCGTGGCAGGATTGATCTCCATGAAGGCGTCCAGGCCGAGATCTTCCAGTGAACTCACGTTCTTCTCGGATGCGCCAGCAATTTCCAGTCGCCCGCCACCGGCTTGTTTGGTGAGTCGCATCGCCAGGCCCGCGAGCATACCCATGAAGGTGGAGTCCATGCCGCTGCACGTGTGGAGATCGATGACCATGCAGCGCTCGCCAGCACCCAGGCAATGTTCCGCACACTGCTTCACCGCCGGACTGATCATGAAGTTCCCTTTGCCGCTACAACGGACCCAAGAAAAGCCGTCGAATTTTCCCCAGTCGATATGACTTGTTTCACTCACAAATGGCGCATGTCGCTGAGTTCACGCGACGCCCATCAGTGTATGCATAAAGCTTGCGAGGTCAACGATGGAAACAAAAAATCTCTCAGGAAAGAAGCTCATACAGAACTTCTTGAGTCGAGGTCATGACGCGGGCCTGCCGGGCTCCGCACAGGGACACAAAAAAAGCCGGGGACTAGATCCCCGGCTTTTTTTCAAGAATGCGAGCGCATTACTTTTTCTTGCCCTTGGCGGCGGGTGCGGCTTCCACCACGGGAGCCTCTTCCACCACACGTGGTTTGGCAAGGTGTGCCACCACCACTTCGGCAGCGTGAGTGGCTTTGACGCCGGCGGGCAGTTGCAGTTCGCCGATGTGCAGCGAGTCACCCACTTGCAGATGGGTCACGTCCGCGCTGAGAGTATCCGGAAGATCGTTAGGCATGCAGCGGATTTCCAGCGAGTGCACGTTGTGCTCCAGTAGGCCACCACCGTTTTTCACGCCGACAGGCTCGCCCACGAGGTGGAGCGGCACGTGCGCGGTGATCTCGGTGTTTTCGTCGATGGCGCGGAAGTCCGCGTGAATCGCGGCACCGGTGATGCCATCGTGTTGCACGGCTTGCAGGAAAGCCAGAGATGTGCCCACGCCTTCGATGTCGAGGTTGATGAGGATGTTTTCCGAGCTGCTGTGAGCCAGCACGTCATGGAACGCACGGGCATCCACTTTCAAATTTTGATTGGCCTGACCCATCCCGTACATCACGGAGGGCAGCCATCCTTCTTTGCGCATTTGATTGAGGCGACCGGAACCAGTGCGATTGCGGAGTGCGGCTTTGAGATTCGTTTTCTTGGACATGATACGCGAGCGTTGGTGTTTGGCAGTGAGGTTCCAACCCCACCTGCGGGGCGGGGGATGTAGCGAATTCCGCCCGACTTGTCAAAATTTTGTTGCCATCCGACACGAAAATTTCCGATTTTTCGCAAATTCGACCGTGATTCGCCGGAAATTTTGCGATTTTCACGGATTTTTTCCTCAATAGGCCCCTGCGGACTCGCTGAAGCGATAGCCCGCTTGGTAGCGCCCGGTCTGTTCCTTGGCCAGTTGCCGCACCAGATCATTGAGCAAAGCGGAGGCTCCGAAACGATAGCGCTCCGGCCGCAGCCAGACATCGCCCAGGGTTTCCTTGACCGCGATGAGAAACTGGATGGCCTGCTTGGCGGTGCGGATGCCGCCCGCCGGTTTCATCGCGATTTCCACTCCCGTGGCCAGGTAGTGATCGCGGATCGCCTCCAGCATGACCTGGTTGTTGCCCAGGGTCGCGTTGGCCGCTGTTTTGCCCGTGCTGGTTTTGATGAAATCTCCGGGTCGCAGGACACGCATCGCCAAAAACGAGGCCGCGCGGATGTTGTCGTAGGTTTCCAGCTCGCTGGTTTCAAAAATGACTTTCAGCGTGGCATTGCCGCAAGCATCGCGCACGGCGGCAATCTCATCCTGCACGCGGTTCAATTCCCCGCAGAGGAAAGCACCCCGCGCGATCACCATGTCGATCTCATCCGCACCATCGGCCACGGCGGCCTTGACCTCGGCCAAACGCGTTTTTAATGGAGCCTGGCCCGACGGGAATGCCGTCGCCACCGAGGCGATCTTCACCGCCGTGCCTGCGAGGACCTGGTGCGCGGCAGCGACCATGGCCGGATACACGCACACCGCGGCCGTGGATGGTGCGGAAAATTCATCTGCCGGATGAAGGGCCTTGTGGCAGAGCGATTCGACCTTGCCCGGCGTATCCTTGCCTTCCAGGGTCGTGAGGTCCACCATCGAGATCGCCAGGCGCAAGGCAAAGGTTTTCGCGTCCTTTTTGATGCTGCGGGTGGTGTATTTCGCCACACGTTCCTCCACGCCCACGGCATCCACGGGACCGACCTCGTTGATGAGTCTTTTGAGCGGAGAAATCGTCATGCCTGCCATGCCCCTATCGTGCTACATCCTCGGCTTGCTGCCAAGCGAGAAAATCTCATTCATCCTCATCCGCCAACACATCGCGCACCTGCTGGATCAGAACCTGCACTTCGCCGAGGATCTGATCGATGTCGTGCCGCGTCGTGCTGCGCCAATCCGCACTTCCGAGTTTTTCCTCATCCGCCGAGTCCAGGCCGCGGAGGGCATCGCGTAGCGCGGCGCGGGCCTTTTTCAAGCGCACCAGGGTGTCCCCGGCAAACAGCGGGTCCGGCGGCCACTCCTCTTCATCCTCCTCGGATCCCAGCGCCCCGGCCAGCTTCGCTGAGGCAAAGCACACACCGTTGACAATTTCTAGCAACGGGTGCTCACGCAAAGGATCAGGCGGCAGCCATGCTGACACCTCATCGTGAAGTCTCACGCCCAGGTCAGATGCCCGCTCCACCAGTTCCGGGCGCTTTTTCTCCCACGGTGCCTTCCCATCATCCGCCTCCATCTCACGCATCGCCTCCGCAGTAATCGCGTTCATTTCCTCGATCCACTGCTGATGTTGCTCCAGCTCCTCGGGCGTGGGCTCGGGCTCGGGCGGGAAACCCATGTCACGGCGCAAACGCGTGCGCTCCTCATCGTAGATGCGGTCGTAGTCATCGATGTCGCTCAAGCCCTCGCGCTTCATGCGTGCCATCACGCGATCGTTGAGCCGTTCCATGTATTCGCTCTCCGCCTCGGCTTGAGCCTCGGCGCGCGACTGCGGTGCGTCGTCGTCCTCCTCGTCTGTGATGGCCTCTTCACGCTCCCGCTCATCTTCCACCGCCCGGCACAGCACATCCATGAAATGGGTCAGCGCCATCGCATTGGCGGTTTGCTGCTCCTTTTCCATTTCCTCATCCATCGCCCAGGTTGCCTCGGCATCGATCTCAATCTGATAGTCCGATGACTCCACCACCACCCGGCCATTGCGCTCGCTGAACCACTCCAGATACAGCGAGTTCGCCCAATGCCACGGCCACGGCTGTCCTGCTTTGGCGAGACGCATGATTTCCTCCATTGGCAATTCCGGCACCTTGACCTTGCGCGATGCCGTCATGTCTCCCACCACGCCATGTTGCAGCGCGGCCAGATCTTTTCCCTTTCCGGCTTGGGGACGGGGGTTGGTAAATGTCAACACATGGCCCGCGAGGTCGCGCCAGGGATTGCCCTTGAGCTGGAGAACCACCGGTTCCGCCGCCCCTTCCAACCAGAGCCGTCCGGTCACCTGTCCTTGCACGCGGCTGTCGATCTCACCGCGTACCACGTTTTCATGAATGCGCCATGCCATGCCCGGAATCAGAATGGATGAAGGGGGAAATGAATAGGAAAATTTTTGGCCGGCACCAAACAGCTCCTCAGTACTGCGGATCGGTTTCTCCCAGGATGCTGATGGCGATGAGCATGATCAGCACCAGAAGAACCACCATGGCGACCCGCGAACCCAGGGTCTTGTATTGGTTCAGTGCGCCGCAGTCGCGGCATGAGTCCGTTTGCTTGGCAAAGGCAGCCCGGATCAATAGCGGAATCCAGCCGAAAAGCATCACGGTCAAAATGTTAGGCCTGGAGCTGGCAAAGCGGTCTCTGCCGGTATTCGTGCTGCCGCAAGCAGGGCACGGTCTGCCCGTCACCATCTTTGCGGGTGTGGGTTTCGCGCTTGATGTAGTAGAGGGTGATTCGTAAGGGTTCATACGATGATCGCGTTTTCCCGAGAGCTGGATCTATGCTTCGGCCCGACTATTGCTGTTTGGTCGGAACAGCGACCTTCCATCCCTCTTCGGTTTTGGCCACCAAGTATCGCACCACATATGATCCTGCGCCTTCATCACCCTCTGGAACATACCTGAGACTCACGGTGATTTGTCCTTCCGCGGGCAGGGACAGGTCCCATGGGGTGCCCATCAATTCATAAGTGCGTTTCTTGGCGTCAAATTCGTAGCTTGATGATTTGAACTTCCTCGTTTTGATCATTTCCAAGCTCGTCTTGGTGGCTTTCCAGTAAGACTCCCCATCGCCAACGACCGTGAGTTTTCGCAAACCATCCGTATCCCCCGATTGCGTCAGCTGTACCAGCTTCTCTGCGAATGCGGCAAAATCCGGATTTTTTTTGGCGAATTCAATCGCCGCTCCACGTGGCTCCGCTTCCGCAGCAGTCAGGGGCGAGATTGTCAGGGCGGCGACCGTGGCGAGAATGATATGAGGTTTCATGGTAGGTTGCTTTTTGCAGGAGAATGGGGAATTGATGACGTGGGCAAAAGTTATCTAACGCACAGAAAGCATCTACCATTCCAACTCCATATCCACAAACAAAATCGGAGTATGGTCATGGCAGGTGATTGTTGTGTGTTCGCATGCTGCGATGAAGTGCGGCGGTGGAGAGAAAGCATGCCACACGTGCGCTTGCTTCAGGGAGCCCAGATGGGTTTGGGTGTCATGGTATTGGTGGGTTGAAAATTAGGTCATCGCGCGGCAAAAGGAAACAGCGGAATCCGCAGTCAGTCTGCTGTCTTGCGCGATGAAGAGGTGGCTTTGATGCGTTCCATCCGCAGAGGCTCGGTCTCGATCAGTCGCGACCAAGCGCCTTCCGTGACGAAGGACCGTGCCGGGTGAAATTCCATGACAACGTCGTTCATGCGTTGCTCGTTCACGAGGAGAGAGGCATATGCGATGAGTTGATCCTGCAAGGAGGCGGATTCCACGCCATAGACGGAAACCTTGGACCCGGTCTTCCATCCACCCAGTGTGAGATACGCGAAACCCCCGTGATAGATCGATTCACGGGTCTCTCCCGCTTCCACCGGCAAATCAAATTGACTCTCAAGATCCATCACCACGTCTCTTCCTTGCTGATCATACCAAATCATGGGCCTCATGCCCATGATCAGGGCGGATGTCCCCAACACTGCCAGCAAGATGCAAGTGGCATAGACCTTCACTCTTTTTTTCCCGTTCATCGCTTGCCGGATTGGTGTGCTCGTACGCCATGGCGAAATGGAAATTCATGGGGGGGCTATGAACATTCCTATCTCGCGCTGTTGAGGTCTTGACTACCGCTCGATGTCCTTCATGAAAAAGAAGGAAATCAACCACGAAACCAAGCCCACAACTCCGACCACGCATCCCACAGCTTCATACGCATCGTGATGTTTTACCAAGCCGGCACTCGCAAACACTGCCCCTGCCAATGTGAGAATGGATGCGGATACGGCTTTCATGATGGTGGCGTGTGTGAAGCAAGGCAAGAGATCAGGGCTGATCCGTGGAATCATCCGCGGCCATGGGGCGCTGAAGTAGGTTGGATTACCGCCGGGAGATGGTCAAGAACTTACGGCTTTTTCACAGTTAGCGATCAAACGCTGCCATTCGGTGGAGTGCTACTTGCTTGTTTTCTGGTTGGGCTTTCCCCCATCTGTTTTGTCCGCCATTGGCCGGATCGATGGTGATCCGGTGCCAGGTTGTGGCACTTGGGATTCCGGCTCCAGTTCCTGCTGCATGAACTTGAATCTTCCTGTGAAATGATAGTCATCACTCTCTTCCATCACCAGCAAGCACTTTTTCCCCGTGGTCTTGTCCACGGCCTCGAATTCATAGGGTGCAATGCGCTCGCCATGACGTTCCCCGAACGAGGGACCGAGTCGAACGCCGCCTCCGCTCCGGTTCACCGTGAAGGTCTTCTCGATGATTTTCACCAGTTCTGGGTCCGTCTTGCCGATTCTCGCCCTGACAATCTCCCATTCGATGCTACCGCCTGCCATGGCAGTCTCCAGGCTTATCGTCATCAGGAGGAGCAGCGTGATCAGGTGTTTCATGGCGGGATGGTGGTGGGGTTTGAAGAGGGGCGTCTGCGCAGCGGCATGGCCAATCCCTGGTCTGTGGTTGTTATCACCGATCAGTCCTCCGCTTGCGGTGGACCGTCAGAGTGCTCACTCAGCATCAGGTCCGGAATCTTTGATCGATTTGACAGGACTCATCGCCAGCCTGATCTCATCTCGGGTTTGCTGATCCAAAGTCAACAGGGTGTCTTCAAATCCCTCCGACTTAATGGTGAGCTTCACAGCGCGTGTGGCGACACCGGAGACGCGGAGCTTCATGCCATCAGTACTGCCAATCACTGCCACACCCACCTTGGTAAGATCATCTGTCGCAGCATTGCCCAAGGTGGTGTCATCGCTGATATGGGAGAGGGAATTGATCCCCTCGCCGTTATCCGCATGATAGGGTGTGATTGTCACACGGAGGGAATAAATCCGCGCATGGGTTTCCTTGACCCACCATTGGTAGGCGTGATGCGATGCAAGGAGCACCGTCGATGTGATCGCGATTGTCCAAGCGATTGACTTCGCGGCTGACGTCGTCTCCGCGTGGGTATCGAACCAGTCGCGATAGGCCCGACGTGTCAAAATGATCCAGATGTACACACAGCATGCCCACACGAGGAAGAGCCCGATTGCCGTGTGAATGCTATCCGGATATTCGAGTTTTTCGCCACTGCGAACATAGTGGAAAATGATCATACCTGCAGACCATGCGATCAGCAAGGCTCCGGCGGCGGCGAAGAACAGAGCCCATTTCCGCGATGACGATCTTCCCATCAAGATGCCGTATCCGAGCGGTATGCCGACGAATCCAAAATCCAACGAGAAGGATCCTCCCGCCAGCCCCGCGATCATTCCGATGGCGGATCCGACCCCCGTAGCGATCGCCAATGCCCCAGCGATGCAGACAGGGATGGGGGGAAGTGACGCAATGTCTTTAGGTGAATGCTCCATGGTGATCAGGCCATCGATGGAATCTGTGGTGGGGTTTGTTCTGACATGGTAGGTCATTCTTCTTCGAAAAAATCGTTTCCGCCCATGGTGGCGATCCGGTGGCCGCGTTGGCGCGCCTTGCGAATCGCATGAGCCACTTTCGCACGCACGGCATGTCTTTCCTTCAGTTCGAAATCATACTGTCGCTTGTGATCACACGATTTCTGAAAAGACACAAACCCTGCGCCCCCGGCATCTGATACCGCGATGAGCGAATACTCACCCCGCAGGGTATTCTTCAAGGCTGTGTCCAAGTCGATGGCATCAGGGTTTCTGCGGTGCTGGCAGCCGGTGATCAAGATCGTGACGCATGCCAGCAGGGATGGTTTCATCACAGTTTTTCTGAGTCTGGACATATCGTTGACTGCGCGCTGTCGGCTTGGTTTTCGGGTGTCCCGGCCGTTGTGAGATCATCGCATGCCTGGGTCAGGATGGCAGCAGGAGTGGCGGGAGGTGTCCGCAATCCACAGGCAACCAGGCTCCACAGGTTCAGACCACCCAGGAAAAAGAAAAACGCTGCTGAGTATGGTTTGTCCTGTTGAAGGAAATACACTCCCAAGGCCGCGAACATCACAACCCATGACAGAAACATCCACCACTTGAGACTGAAAATGATGCGCACCCATGCCTCGCGCCAATTTCGCCGGAACTTGATCACATACAAGGCGAGCGGAGTGCCTGCCAGCACTCCCACTCCAAGGGCCATGAGGATGAATAGGAGATCGGAATTCATGGATAATCGTGAGGATGGATCATGGAGCCGTGTCGCTCATGCGTTGCGGCGCGAGGAGTTGCCAGCGATGAGTGGTGACCGGCATGTCAAACCAGAGGTTGTCATCTTTGCGACCATCCCGCGTGGCCACCGCACCGATGCCAGGATCCGCTTGAATCCAGCGCCCTTCCCCGGCGTAAGCGAGGATGTGGATGCCATTGGTGGTCACCGCAAGGTCTCCCGGCAGCAGTCCGGCGTAGTCCATCGACTGAATGGTGCCGGTGGTGCCGATCGGAAGGGTGTAACCCCGATACCCCTCACCCAGAGCCTTGGCGCTGGCATCAAACCACCACTGCTCGAGGCATGCGCGTAATGCCTCTCCATTCCCGTGGCGGATGCCGTATGCCAGCAGCGCATCGCGCAAGGCGCGCCGGGGGAGTCCGGAGCAATCGAAGCCGCGCGCATTCTCACCGCCCCAAAAATACTTGGTGCCCTCGAACCCGGACATCCTCCGCACATAATCGTTCCTCAGTTCATCCGGATCAATGTCGCCACCCGGGAGAACGAATGGCATCAACCCGATCACGGGCAGGATCAACACGGCGATCCTCCACCAGGGGCGCTTCCATCCCAGAACGGTGAGCCCCGTCCACAGCGCGGCCAGACAAGCCAGGAATGCCAGCTTCAGCATCATGCTGTTCACGGGATGCAGCGGGATCACGACTGTCCCTGCCAGGGCCCCGATGGTGAAAATCCGTAGAAGTCGTGTGGCCATGGTTTTTTGAGGAAACATCGATCCCATCCATCGCCAGAGGAAGCGGTGATCGAAGGCGGAAATGGGGCGAGGGTCGATGTGGATCAGAGCAGCAGGTCAGCGGCTTCCCATAAAGCTTCGCCTTCCAGATCCTTGTGGGGAATGAACAGCATGCGATCAGAACTCGCCAGATAATCCAGCAGTCCTACCAACCAAATGAGAAAGCCGATGCCTATCAGCGCGGACATGGCACCCACCAGCAAATAGCCGCTGCCGTATGTTTTCTTTTTGTGCAAATGGACGCCCAGATCATCCATGGACCTTACCTGCCATCCCAACCGTGCCGCCAGTTTCAAGAACGCGGATAGCTGAGCTTGAGGATCTGCGTGAGATATGGCATGAAGATGCGATGCTTGGTTCATAGAATGGTGATTTGTTTTCATCATGACTTTTTCCTTCTCCGCCTCAGCTCTCTGACGGATGCCCATACTCCTGCGAAACATATGCTTTCGAAGAGCGCGACAACGCCGAGCAGGAGCGCGGCACCCAAGGTGAGGTGCCATGGTAGCAATAGCGTCCATGCCCGGTATAGCAGGTAAGAGCCGATCGCCACGCACCAAACGATACCAAAGCAGATGCTGAGCGTCGAGCGCTCATGCAGTGGGACGGATTTTCCGTAGGAGCCTGGCATGTTAGTTGGGCATTTGCCTATCATGATGGCGCGCGGGGATCATGCGCAGAGAGCCCACCAAGACGATCACCGGCTAGCGGGGAGTGGCGTGCTTTGCCTTGTTCGGGCCTTGGATCAATGAAACTTTCTTTTGGTCGTTCACGTTTTCAACCAACGTGGTATATTGCATGTCCATCGTCTCGTATCTCCAGCGGAACAAAGATAGCTTGCCGTCGGTCGTGCTGGGCATGTCCTGCATTTCTTTGCGGTAGATGGAAAATGGCGCTTTGTAAAAGAAGATGCGGATCGTCTCGTGATCGCCTTGAAATCGAACGAACGTCGAGTTCCGCTCGATACCGTCCACTCCTTTGATGGATTCGGTGCCAGTGGCGATGTTGCCCATCATGTTGTCCAGATCGGGTTTGATCTGGTTGCCACCGGGAAGCACGATCCGGATCGGGGTCTCCGCACTGAAAACCAGCAAGGAGCCAAGCAGGTCTTTTTCGGGACTGTAAATGACGTCCTCATACTGCTCCACAAGGACCCCGCAGATGGTCCGCTCGACGCGCATGATCGCTCCTGTCGTGGAATCCGTTTTCTGACGGAATTCCCATTTGAACATATTCAGGTCTCTCGGGCTGAGTTGATCGGACTCCGTGAGGATGTCATCGCCACTTGCGATGGATGCCGATAGCATGACTGCAATAAAAAGTGTTTTCATGGTGGATGGAATTTTTTTCACAAATGATACGGTTGATGCGAGAGCCGGCGGGAAACCCGGATTCAAAAGAGAATGCTACCAGTCGCGGGCGGCGCTGGCGTGGGCTTCTTGTTATTTGATGGCATGGCGCCCAGCGCGAGCATGAACGTGAACATGATGGCCATCATCCCGCAGACAACCGCCACCAGCAGAAAGATCGGCTTCACCTCGCCAAAGCTACGTCCGGGTTTCAGGAAAATGGGTCGAATGGCGGGCCATTGCAGCGCGGCGAAGGAAATGCCGAACATGGACCACAAGGCAATCAAGGTATGCAGTCCCGGAGTAGTGGATCGATCCTGTCCAGCCAGCATTTCCCATCCCATGAGCAGATTCCACAAGATCGCCACGATGATCAATGGCGCCCAGCGGAGTGGAAATCCTCGCGGCACGGGAGCTTGGGGGCTTTCAGCTTGTCGGGGAGACGGGGTGAATCCGATTCCCGCCAGCGCTGCCAACACCGTTTCCGGTTTGCACCAGAAGACGACCTTTTCCGGATAGTCGGCCACGCAGTGATGGATGCGGATGCCGACACCGATGACGGGGATCCAACCGTAACGCTCGATCGAGATCACTTGATCGCGGGTAAAGGAATAGGTTCCTGACCGAAACAGGCCCAGCATGGAGGTGGTCACGGTCAGGAGGTCGGCGGTTGCTGTCAGTTTGGCGAGAGGCCAGGAGTAATTGATGAGGCCGATCCTGGCCCCTCCTGTGACACTGTATGAGGGAGATGATTCTGACATGGTGTATGGATGGGGATTCCGGGGCGTAGCGGCAGCACTGCGGGGGTAGGCGCGGTAGTGGGAAAGTCGCCGCACTCACGCTACCGCCCTTGGTCGATCGTTGGGCGGGCAACAAGACCTGAGGAGAGAGCGAGGGCAAAGCACGTTGTGTTTTTTGCGGATGGTGTTTTTGTTAGTCGATGCGGGCGCGGGCGGCAAGCGGGAAATCGTGATACTGCGCCAGGAGCAACGCGGTTGCCATGGCTCCTGAGCAGAGGCAGAAAAAAGCGGAAGTGCCTGCGCGGGTTCAATCCAAGCCCAGGGAGGGAGTTTCCTCGGCCTCGGAAATGTCCTTGTGAACGGCGCGTTTGATGATGTCCTGGGTGGCTTCGGCGAGATAGCCTTGAAGCAAGCGGGAAACTTCCAGGTATTCCGGCCAGAGGATTTCGTTCATGTATTTCGGCGCCACTTTGACCAACACCGTGGAATGGCGCTGGCGGTAGCGGCGGTAGGGGTTCAGGCCGTGACGCCTGACCATGGCGAGAAACAACTGGCGTTTCCATGGATCGGGGATGCTCATTTGGAATTCCTCGGCTGGTTCTGGCGCGCGGGTCAGTTGATCGCGCAGTCGTTGCAGGGCGGTCTGTGCCGCGTGGGCCTCACCGGGTGAGTTCGTGGAAACATACACGGCCTCCACTTTGCGGATTTTTTCAATGAGTTCTTCTCGGGTCATCGGAGGCATGGAGGGGATGAGGCAGTGTGAATTCTAACGAATGGTTGGTGGCGCAGGTGATGTTTCCGCGCGGCGCTTCAGGACCAGCGGGATGAGCACGATCAGGGTGAGTGCGGCGGACAGGGCGGCGGCTTGGGGCAGGTTGCGGTCGCTGAAGTTGCGCTGGGCGATTTTGTTGCCGATCATTTCGGAGTCCGTGCCGCCGATGAGATCAGGGATGACGAAGGAGCCGAGCATGGGGATGAAGACGACGATGGCGGCGGTGATGAGGCCCTGACGGATGCCGGGGAGGAAAATTTGATAGAGCGCACGCAGGCGGCTGGCACCCAGATCGCGGGCGGCTTCGAGCAGGGAGAAGTCGAACTTTTCCGCCGCTGCATAGAGCGGCAGGATGGCGAAGGGCAGGAAGCTATACACGCTGACGACCACGACGGTGAGCGGTTGATAGAGCAGGGTGGCATCGGGCGCGATGAGGTGCAGTTGCTTGAGCGTGCGGGCGAGCAGGCCCTCGGCGTGGAGGATTTGTTTCCAGGCGAAAATGCGGATGAGGAAGTTTGTCCAAAACGGCACCACCACGAGCAGGAGCAGCCAGGATTTCCAGGCGCGCGAGGCGCGGGCGATGGTCCAGGCCACGGGCAGGGCGAGCACCAGGCAGAGCGCGGTGGTGGCGAGGGAAATCCACGCCGTGCGCCACAGGATGAGCGGCACATGGGGATCGGCCAGTGATTTCACCGCGGCCAGCGACCATCCGGGGGCGATGCCGCCCTGGCTGTTCGCGGGTTTGAAGGCGATGCCGAAAATCATCAGCGTGGGCAGGGCCACAAAGACGATCAACCACAGCAAGCTGGGCAGGCTGGCGCGGAGTTCCTGGCGTTTCATGGCGCGGTGGTGTGGGGGAGCTCATCGAGCTGATCCTCGATGGACTCGTCATCGGCGTGGTAGGAGTGCAGCAAAAAGGCATCCGCCGCGTGCCAGTGGAGCCGCACCGCGCTGCCTTTGGCGAGGGCTGGCATCAGGGTGGAGGCGTGCTGGTGCGGCAGGTCCACCAACCAGCGCCGCGCGCCACTGCTGAGCCGGCAGCGGGTGAAAGCGCCGTGGTAGTAGATTTCCTCGACGATGGCGGAAAAATGCTGGTGCGCGGCGGGGGGGGGCTCGTCCACGGGGCAGAGCCGGATTTTTTCCGGTCGCAGCGATAGATGGACCTCGCTGCCGGCTTTCAGCGGGACATCGGCAGTGATGGTGATGACGTGCGTGTCATCGAGCTGGACGGTGGCGTGGTCCGCGGCGGTGGCTGTGACGGTGCCGGAGAGAAAATTCGTATCGCCGATGAAGGCCGCGACGAAGGAGTTTTCCGGCTTTTCATAAATCTCCTGCGGGCTGCCGATCTGCTGCACGCGGCCGTGATTCATCACCGCGATTTCATCAGAAATGGACAGCGCCTCGCTCTGATCGTGGGTGACGTAGAGGAATGTGATGCCCACCTCGTCATGGATCTTATGCAGCTCGGCTAACAAGTGCTGGCGCAGCTTCAGGTCCAGTGCGGCCAGCGGTTCATCCAGCAGCAGCACCTGCGGGCGGTTCACCAGCGCGCGGGCCAGGGCGACGCGCTGCTTTTGCCCGCCGGAAATCTGGGAAATGCGCTTGTCGGCATGCGTGGCCAGATCCACCACTTGCAGCATGCGCTCCACCTCGGTGCGGATCTGCGCCTTGCCATGGCCGGCCATCTTCAGGCCGAAGCCGATGTTTTCCCGCACGCTGAGGTGGGGAAACAGGGCGTAGTGCTGGAATACCGTGTTCACCTTGCGCCGCTCGGGCGGCAGGTCGGTGATGTCCTCGCCATCGAGAAAAATCCGGCCGTGATCCGGCTGCTCGAAGCCCGCCACCATGCGCAGGAGGGTCGTCTTGCCGCTGCCCGATGGCCCTAACAACGAAAACACCCGCCCCTTGCCGATGGCCAGCGAAACATCATCCACCGCGCGGAACGAGCCGAACGATTTGCGGATGTTTTCAAAGCGAAGAAAGCTCATGCCTGTGCCCCGACCCCACCAAAGCCCGGCACGAATGACAAGGACATTTCTCCGGGTTCCATCATACGGCGATCCAGCGAGGAGAGGCCATGGGCGCATGACCGGAACGAACTCGTCCGAAGGGCCGGTGGTGTGGGGGCGTGGCTTAGCCCCCTCCGCCTACCCGATTCGACCGATTGGGGTGAATCCAGAGTGGCAGATAGGCTAGCATCGAAGCGGCACACAGCCCGTAAAACACGACCTGATACTCAGGGACGAGGAATATCCCGTAGAGCATAATCTGTTGAGAAAAGAAAACACCGATTCCAAAAAGCACCATCTGAATCCACGGATTGCGAATCCTCGGCAGTAAGCCGAACCGCCAAGCCATCCAGATACCGACAGGTGCCATCATCATACCCAGTTCGAATATACCCAAGGGGCGTGAAAACGAATTGGTCCTCTCGTTGTTGGCTGGCAGGAATATGCTGAAGATGAAGCATCCCATGACCAGGAATGCCCACCCGATCCACATGAGGATCTTCGCAATTAACTCTGATGAACGGTTTTCTTTCATGTAGTCGTAAGTCTAGCTCATCAACGGAGGAAGTCACTCACGGGGTTAGGGTTGTAGTCGGGAAAAATCATCGGAACTGAACGGCTGGTAGTAGTTGCACGACGCGGCATCTTGTTCGCTTAGTCGTTTTGGTAAACGTAGATGCGGGAGTGCGCTTGATCGACCATGATCTTCAGGGCGTATCCGTCGATGTGTCCACGGTAGTAGCCAGAAGCGATCGAGGACGGATCCCACCAAGGCATAGGCATGAACTCCTTGCGGGGTGCTGCGATGGTGGCTGACGAAAGCGGTTCCCTTGGGTAGGAAAGGGATCTCTTCATCTGGGTATTGTTCCACGAAACGAGTGCATCCACAGCGGAGTCAAGCTCATCGGGGTCAACATCAAATCTCAAGTAGGCTTCGAGATCCTGCATGCCACCCGCATAAGTCAGGTAGTAAATGGATCGTGCGGAGGGCGGGAGCGGATAGTCCAGGTGCTCCGTGGCAGCTTGGGCCTTGGTGAGTGGCTTGTCTGATCGGAAGGTCGCTTCATCGGAGCAACCTGCGATCAGTAGCACGACACCAAGGAAGAGACTGGTAGCAAAGAGTTTCATTTTTTGAGTGTACGTCGAGGACTGGCAACTCGCTAACGGGAGTGCCCCTTCGATTCAGGTTCAGGTTGCTCGCTACCCTGCGATTTCGACTCGGGGCGGGCAGCGGGCTGCTCAGTGCCGGCTTGTTCACCCTTGGCGGTAGGGGCCGGTTTCGTTTCCATCGTCTTGATTCCCTTGAAGAAATTCTTCACATCGTCTGTCTCCAGTCCGGCTTTTGGGCCGGAGTAATGGAAAATGAATAAATCCGGCTTTAGCAGGAAGTAGTCCATCCGCGTGACTGTCTCTTCCCCTTTGCGCGTGAAGAGGAATGTTCTCCCCGGAAACCCGTCTATCTGGAAGTCCTTCTCACTTTCGAGTTTCATATCCTTGTCGCCTTGCAACATGTGGTCACGAGCGTCGTCCAACATCTCCTTTGGTGTTTTCAACTGCCAAATCTTTGCAGGCGACTTGAAACGCCTCAGGCCCAAAGTCATATCTTTTCTCTCGGCGATCATGTCTTGAAATTTCGCAGGCCCAAGATCTGTCTTCAATTCGCCTTCATCCCATGAGCGATCATCGAATGAGTCAGGAAAGGCTGGGGCTGCGAGGACCCGGTTCATTGATGTTTTCGCGTCCTCAGCGTATGATGCCTGGTAGCAAACAGCACCAAGTGCGAGGATAAGGTGTAATAAAATGGTATGGCGCATGATGATTTGTGGAGAATGATGAGGTGTGGCCCAGCTAGGCGGGGGATAGGACCATGACGATGATATATAGCAAGCCACCACCCCCCGCAATGGAAAACGTGGCGTCTTAGCTGATGCCACAACTGGCTTGTGTGTGCGTCGCATGCCCTGAAACCAAAAAGGCTGCAAATCCCTTGTGGAGCGGATCAACCAAGCAGCCACGCACCTGCTCGCATGGGGAACCAATCTCAGCCAAGTGCACATGGCGACAAGAAGCCGCAAAGGATATGCGCGAATGAGTCAGAGCGAAATCGTGCGAAACGCGCGCAACCACCGCTGGTGAGAGAAACAAGGAGAGCCCGACATGAGAGCGATCTGGATCGCGCTTGACTACTCTGAGCAAGCTCTGGGAACTGATGGGAATCCCGCATGTGCGGGAAGCCGTATGCAGGGTGGTGTGGGACTCGGGAGCGAATCACTCCCGGGGACAAGATTCGGTTTCTTTATGGAATCAACACTTCCACATGGCCATTGCTTGATGCCACGACGCATAAAGAGACCAACAGAAATATCCGGCCAAAAGCACCAGGAAAATCAAATGCCTTTGAGTCCAAGACAGGTAAAAAAGGATGACTGCCGGAATCCAGAATACGGCGAACAGACTGTATGCTGATGCCAAGGTTGTAACTCGGGCTGCGGCAAGCATAGGAACCAAGAATAATCCTGAGAGAAATTGGCGCTCCTCAGGTCAGGTTATCGCAAGTCCAACTATGCAACAACCAACGGCGAAAATAGTCAAAATCACCATCGATAATTTTGGATGTCCTCTTTTCATGTTATACCGAACGATGAGTGGTGGCGCTGGCGATATCAACCTCCGATACAACTAGCAACGTTTTCGCCGGTTGCCAAGCACGGCTTGATAGACTGCATTGGGTCTCCGCCGACCAAGTGAAGCGCGGTCTCATAATCCCCCCCGAAACTCACACGGGTTATTTGGATCAATCGATAGATATCGGGCGTCTCTTCCCACTTGGCGCCTGGGGTAATCCCCAAGAGCGACAATCGACCTCGCTCAATGCTCAGAACCCGGCCAATCCAACACACATCGGGATCAGCCTGCTCGAGATGAACTGTGATGAGAGGGAACTCCCGGCCTGCGGAAAGCAGCAACTCCTCGATGCTCGCAACACTGATGGGCGGCTTCTCTGGTATCCGCTCCCCACGAATCCGCAGAGCAGACTCTACGAACGCACTGTGAGAATCAGGACGCAGGCCACGCACATCCGCTAATCGAAAACACTCGAAGCCGTCAAACCAGATGCGGTCGCTGACCACCGCCACAAGAAAGAACTTCGGACCTAGATCGAGGACATAACCACGCACAGTCGCATGATCGAATCGGCTCTCAAACCGGACGAGTGTTCGTTCGCTCTGTGCCTTGGCGATTTGCGATTGAGTTGTCTTCGACATACTTGGGCTACGATAAAGTGGTGGCACGCCGGTGTGAAGCTCGAATTCATCTGATGGCTGGATCGGCATTACCACTCACAGCTTGTTCGCTGTTCTGTATGATAAACAGGCTCAATGACTCGGCAATATCTTTCAAGGTAACTAACACCTCAGTAGAGAAAACCCACAAGGAATCAGCATCGTCGGTCAAATATCCAGGCTGGATGAATGCAGATCCTTGGAAGCACTCATAAATGTTGCCCTCTTTGCCTTCAAGGTAACCCTGCAAGATAAATTCTTCGGAATAGGAAGGTGAGAATTCTCTATCTGTTGTTAAAGTTGTGAATTCCCCTCGGAAATCAATGGATCGGAAAAAGCTTACACGTCGTTCCAAGCGATATTTTTGTTCTGCTTCCGAGACGTTAGGGAATCCTTCATGATCCCACTCTGCTCGCGTAAGCCATGCTGGAAATATAGAAACAAAGTGGGTTGGCAACAATCCTGCACTCACTTTGCGATCACTTGGCGCGGTTTTATCCATGTAGTATGAAGCAACGTCAAAATGATGGCACACCCGCTAACGAGGGCCATCGTTGAACGCGGGGTTGAGGTTAACACTACGAGTGAGCATGAAAATAGGGCGGCTGATCGGGGTTGCTGTGTCTTGATATGTGTTTGCGTTGCATGCCCTGAAACCAAAAAGGGCGCAAGTCCCTTGTGGAGCGGATCAACCAAGCAGCCACGCACCCGCCGTCGCCACCTGCTCGCATGGGAAGCAGTACGCAGGGTGGTGTGGTCCTCTGTAGCGAAGCACTCCCGGGGACCGGATTGGGCTTCTTCTATGGCGAGAGAGAGGCCACTTCCCTCTTGATTCTGGCTCCCATGGATCTTTCGGCTACTTCAAGGTCATGCTCGGATTGCAACCCGACCCAGAATGCGGCAGAAGTCCCGAAAAACTTTGCGAGACGTAATGCGGTCTCTGCTGACAAACTTCTTCTACATTTCGTGATTTCCGTAAGTCGCGAAGGCGGAATGCCAGTTGAACGGGATACCGATGCAAGACTCAGCCCCATCGGCTTAATAAATTCTTCCAGCAAAATCTCACCAGGATGAATCAATGGTAGGTATTTAGACGCGCTCATATTCTTAGTGGTAATCAATAATTCTTACATCGTGCTTCGAACCATCTTGCCATCGGAAGATAACCCTCCACTGTTGATTGATTCGAATACTCCAGAATCCATTCAGGTTACCCTTCAGCTGTTCAAGCCGATTGCCTGGTGGAATCTGTAGATCCTCAACGATTCGCGCCTGATTGATCATCCGTAACTTGCGCCGGGCTCTCTCCTGAATATCCCCAGGTAAGCCACGAACTCGCAGGCCGCGGTAGATGCTCTCTGTCGCTGCATCGCCGAAACTTTCTATCACACAAGTAAAATACCTAGGCCATCAATTACGTCAAGCGAAATTACGCGTCGCGGAATTTTTATTTTTTACTCATTGAGGTAGGGACGCCGATTGCTCGACGCCCCCCTCGCAGATCTCAGCGTGCGGAACTACCGCACTAGGCTCCTCGGAAAGACGCGCAGAACAGAGCACGTGGATTCATTAGTTTACAAGACATTATCAAACAGGTGCGGGTCATGGAGTCAATGCTTTCTTGGGTATTCTTCGACGATGCGAGCTGATGGAAGGTCCCACGTTTTCCAGCGTTCACTGTAGCTATTCTTTGTCATCGAACGTCTCTGACTGCGGTGGTTCAACCATTTGTCAAGGAGTCGATACACTTCGTATATTGGTATTTCCTCATAATTGTTGTCCCCATGTTATGGTTCAACTATGGGCGCAGTCGAACGGGTTCGCTGTCGCTCACCCATTCGCAGCACCCTTTATTGTTCTGCCTCTCTGTCAGTCACCGGAATGAAAGTATTTGGGCTTTCCTTTCTTGAAAACGACCGATAGCTGACCGTCTTGCCAGATCTCATTTGGATAATCGTAAACCAAGACAAAACCATCAGGGTATAATTCATCGCTAAGGCCAATGCCAGAAAGCCTCATAGCTGCTGGTTCTACAGCATATTCCTTGAGTTCATTTTTAGCGCACTTCATAGCTGGCCCTAAATAGTCGATCCTGAAAAGCCAAAAAACCATTGATCTGTGTTAGGAAATCGTATGAA
>ERZ1066127.219-NODE-219-length-36693-cov-17.337082_pt1 | contig 36693 bp, 23 predicted proteins | sample MGYA00382774_ERZ1066127 | MGnify/ENA primary metagenome ERZ1066127 (study PRJEB33369, sample SAMEA5778357) | biofilm metagenome | biome: Industrial cooling water; feature: Water cooling tower basin; material: Biofilm | place: United Arab Emirates | collected...
ATTAACCGCTGCTTGGGTCGCGCTTATTTGCAATTTCAACTCTTAATTCGCATTAAAAACTCAAGAAATCCAATAACGCAGATACGGCACAAATATACGGGATTTTTAGCGGATGGAAGAGGATTCTCGCCGAATAATACTTGACTTTGGCAAAAAAAATCCGTACAATACGCCACTACCACCAAACAACGAATTTTTGCTATTACTGCACGAAACGAGATGTATTCATGGCTGCTGCTGCTGTCATATCAACCAGACCGCCCTTTCCCGCGAATGCTACACCGGAGCAAGTCCAACAGCATATCGAAGATACGCTACAATACCTCCTGCAAGAATGTCGCACCAATCTCCGCCAATGCAACGAAGCCTTTATTGAAAAAGCATTCCGCTTTTGCGTACAGGCACATTCGCTGGATTTACGCGCCTCCGGCGAACCTTATTACACGCATCCGGCAGAGGTAGCCGCTATTCTTGCGCGGGAAGTTCGTTTGGATGATGTTTCCATTGCAGCCGCATTGCTGCACGATGTTGTCGAAGATACCGAATACACGCTCAAAGATATTCGTGAAGAATTTGGTGAAGATGTCGCGGCAATCGTGGACGGCGTTACCAAAATCAGCGATGTCTTCAAAAGCCACGAAGTGCGTCAAGCCGCCAGCTACCGTAAACTCTTGCTTTCGATGGCAAATGATGTGCGGGTTATTTTGGTCAAATTCGCTGACCGCCTCCATAATATGCGCACGTTGCAGTTTTTGTCAGAACACAAGCAAAAGCGCATGGCACAAGAAACATTGGACATTTATGCTCCTTTTGCGCACCGCTTTGGACTTGGAACTATCAAGTGGGAACTGGAAGATTTATCGTTCAAATACATCAACCGCGAGGCGTACGACCAGCTCAAAAATGCTTTGAATACGAAGCGTGGCGAGCGTGAAGACTATATTTCGAGTTTTGCCAATCCGATTCAAGAACGACTGAAAGAATACGGCTTAAAAGCTGACATTAGCGGACGAGCAAAGCATTTGTATTCCATTTACCACAAAATGATTAAGCGCGGGAAGTCCTTGGATGATATTTATGACCTTTTCGCAATTCGCGTGATTTTGGACACGGATAATGTGAATGATTGTTTTGTTGTCTATGGGATTGTGTCCGACATCTACACGCCTGTACCGGAGCGTTTCAAAAACTATATTTCCGTTCCCAAAAAGAACGGTTATCAATCGCTCCACACCACTGTTATCGGACCGGACGGAAAAAAAGTGGAAGTGCAAATCCGTACGCGCTCCATGCACGAAATCGCTGAACGCGGCGTAGCGGCTCACTTCAAATACAAAGAGCGCACCAACGGCTCGTATGTGGAGGACAAAGATTTAGAAGAATGGGCGCAATGGGTGCGGGACATCTTTGAAAACGCCGGAGATGAAGCCAGTGAACAGGTTTTTGAGAGTTTCAAACTCAATTTGTTTCAAGAAGAAATCTATGTCTTTACTCCGAAAGGAGATTTGCGGATATTACCCAAAGGCGCTACACCCGTAGATTTTGCGTTTGATATTCACAGTAAAGTCGGTTATCACTGCATTGGGGCAAAAGTAAACGGAAAAATTGTTCCGCTCAATTACACGCTTGAGAGCGGCGACCAAGTAGATATTCTGACCTCGAAAAATCAGTCACCCAGCAAAGATTGGGAGCGTTTTGTCACCACGCACAAAGCAAAAGCGGCAATTCGGAAATTCCTCAATGAAGAAAACCGCAAACGAGCTGCCGAAGGGCGTGAAATCTGGGAACGAAAGCTCAAAAAACTGGACGCACGGGTGAACGATGACGATATGGAAAAGCTCGCTGCCGCTTTCAAATTCACGCACAAAGGCGATTTATTTGCAGCCCTAGGCGCAGGAACGCTGGATGTGGATGTAGTAGGAAAAATTGCTGAAGAACGCTTCCCTGCTAACCCCGCAGCAAAAGCAAAAGCCGCACAAGCACAACCGCCCAGCGACAAAGAAAACGGCAGCATTACCATTGACAAATTTACCTCCAAAGCCCGCACAGAATCAAGCGTTACACTCAATGGGAGCGGCGGAACGATTCTCTATTCCTACGCGCGATGTTGCAATCCCGTGCCGGGCGATGATATTGTCGGTGTGGTAACAATTGGAAGCGGTGTAAAAATTCACCGCCGCGCCTGTAAAAATATTCAATCAATGGCGGAAACCATGCAACCGCGCTTTGTCGAAGTGAATTGGTCATCACAGTCCGAAAGCGACGGAAAATTTTTGGCGGCAATTCGCATCACGGGAGAAGACCGAACCGCTATGCTCAACGATATTACGGCAGCAATTGCTTCTTACAATAACACGAACATTCGCGGAGTGAATATTGATTCTTTTGATTCCGTTTTTGAGGGCGTTGTAACGGTGTATGTCAAAAATACCGAGCATTTAGAGCGTCTTTTTATCAAACTCCGCAAAATCAAAGGCGTAAAAAGCGTCGAGCGCTTTAGTGAGTAAAGCTACTTTACAAAACTGTTTGCGCGAATAATAAATCTACATTTGAACGGTAAAAAGGGCTTTCACTGTCTTGTGAAAGCCCTTTTTCAGTTTATGCGTCCCGGTTCAAATGCGTCGGTTAAAGATTTTTCTTCCAAAAATCCACCATACCGTTATACAAGTGAATCCGCGCCGCAGGGTCAGCAATGCCGTGTTTGCGCATCGGATAAATCATCAAATCAAAATACTTATTTGCTCGGATGAGTTCATTGATGAAATTCCATGCGTTTTGCGGATGGACGTTATCATCGTATGTCCCATGAACAAGAAGCAAACGCCCGTGCAGGTTTTTCGCATGATTGTTTACATTTGTTTTGTCGTATCCAGCAGCATTTTCTTGCGGCGTTTTCATAAATGCCTCGGTGTATTTGGTATCGTAAAAACGCCAATCCGTCGGCGCAGCGACAGCAATCCCCGCTTTGAAGGCTTTCGAGTGCGTCATTGCTTGCAGCGTAAAGGCTCCGCCAAACGACCATCCCCAAACGCCTATGCGCGTAGAATCAACGTAGGATTGCTGTTTGAGCCACTGCACACCCGCCAATAAATCATTCAATTCACTATCTCCGGCGAGCTGCTTCAAACACGAATTTTCAAATTTCTTAGAAATCGCCGCAGCACTGCGATTATCCACTTTCACAACCAAATATCCTGCATCGGCAAGCACCTGATTATAGTAATTATCGCCCTGCCAGCCATTGACCACATTCGGTGCGGACGGACCACCATAGACATAGATAATAACCGGATAACGCTTGGTTGCATCGAAATCACGCGGCTTCAAGATTTGTGCCGGCATTTGAAATTCTTTATCCACAGGAATCGTGAAAAGCGAGGGGAACTGCAAACCGTACGGCGCAGCAGCTTGTACATTAGCCGGAGCAAGCTCTTGAACGCGCTTCCCGTCTGAAGAATGTATGCGCAAAGAAGAGGGCGTGGAGATATTAGAATAAGAATCAGTGTAATATGTCGCAGCATCGTTAAATTCTACCGCGTGCGAACCCGCCTCTTCGGTAAGCCGCTTCATTCCTGAACCGTCGAGTTTCACGACGTATAAATGCCGCTCCATGCTGGATTTTTCCCCTGCTTTGAAATACACCAATCCTTTTGCCTCATCTACCGCTTGAATCACGTTTCCACGCGCTTCTCCGGCTGCCCACGCACCTTTGGTAACAGCATTGAGCAATTTCGCCTCGCCTTTGGCATCAATGCTGTACAAATACAAATGATTGTAGCCGGTACGCTCGGAAGCAATCAAAAAGCGCTTGCCGTCTTTGAAAAAGTACAAATCGTCGTTCAAATTAACCCACCCTGAATCGCGCTCTGTGTGGAGAGCAGTCAATTTGCCGCTTGTGCGGTCTGCAAGATGGAGCGTCACTTCGTATTGATTGCGCGTCATTGTTTGAACGGCAATCTGCTTACCATTCGGCAACCATTTCACACGAGCGAGGTACTCAATGGCAGGATTTACGCCTGCTGTTACGTCTAACCACGTTGTTTGCGTCGGTTTGTCAAGTTCGATAACGCCCAAGCGCACTTTAGGATTTGCGCCTCCGGCTTTCGGGTAGCGCTGGAGAATGTTTTCCGGAACAGCAGGCTTTACATCGGGAAATGTAATTTGGCTGACCATAGATTCATCGCTTTGGTGATAAGCAATCGCACGAGAATCCGGCGACCACGCATATCCTCTATCGTCACGGTCAAATACTTCTTCCCAATACACCCACGAATGCGTCCCATTAAGTATTGTCGCGCTGCCATCGCTTGTAAGGCGCGTTTCTGCTTGTTTTGCAATGTCATACACATACAAATCATTGCTTTTGACATACGCAAGTTTTGTTCCGTCCGGTGAAAAACGGATAGTTTCTTCCTTCACGCCTTTAGCAACATTCCGAAACTCTGTGGCTTTCACATCCAACAACACCAAATCCTCACCGAAATCAATCATGGCAAATGTGCCTTGTTCATTAAAACTCAAGGGCGGGAGATTCTCCACGCCACGCAGTGCTTTCATGCTCGCGCGGGCTTTGGTCATATCAAAAAGCGGTGTGCGTTTACCGGATTGCGGAGAAAGAACCTCGTACACACGCTCCGGTGCTGGTTTGCGCGTGTCAAATATCATCAAGGAACCGTCAGCAAACCATTTTTTCATGGGCTGGGCGGTAATATCACGATATTTTCCGGTGTAAATCCCCTCAATCGTAATGCGCTGTTGTGGCGGTGTCACGCTCCCTGCGGAAGCCTGCGCAGAAGCGGTTTGAGAAAATATCTGCGGGCTTGATTGAAAAAACACAGCCGCAAACAAGGGCAATGCCCCACGAAACAAAGAACGAACAAGCATGATGAAGCAAAAAGGAGTGATAAAGAACCATGAATTGTAGAGTAAAGAATTTCGCTGCGAATATAGCAAAGCGGCGCGAGATAGCGAGAAGATTTCTCTCCAAGCGCTTGGTGTGTTTAGATTACACTTTCACGTAGGACAAATATGAATTCCTGCGTAGATTAGCGAATATCACGCATTCTGATACTTTTTACGAAAACTCTACAAGGGAAATGCTATGAATACTTGGCTCGACCAATGGATTTTCGCTGAACTTCATCAACACCGCGATTTAATGCGAAAAGCACGTATATGCGTTAGTGTTGCATTTATCTGTGCGGCAATTGCTTTCGGCTTTTGCCTTTTACAAGCATTTGTCCTTCATCGCCCACTCATGGCGGGATTTCTTTTCGCTCTGGGAATCTTCGCATTGGCAGCATTGTACTTTATTCGCTTCGTTGGGCGTGTTGGGATTGCCGGCAATATTGTTGCCGGTGCGGCGACAATCAGTTTAATTGTTATGTCGTATCTCAGTGGCGGTGGTGATGCGTCTGTACTGACTTGGCTAGTGTTACCGGTGCCGTTTGCCTTTATGATAAGCAGCAAACGTGCAGCATTGCTTTGGCTCAGTATTATTGTGATGTATATGATTGTGCTGACCGTCTTGCAATTTATCGGTTATCAAGTCCCAACGGCACAGGCAACGTCCTTCAAACCCTATATGCGCCTTGTTTCCTTAGGCGGCGCTGCATCAGTATTATATTTCGTCATCAAAGTTTTTGAAGATACAAAAAACACTGCGATGCAGTCTGCACTAGAAGCGCAAACAGCAATTGAAGCCTCTGCAAAGCGCATGGAATCACTTATTCAAGACCTTGATGCACAAAAGCGCATTGCAGAAGATTCCTCGCTGAATACTGAGGAACAGCGCAAATACCTCGCCAACAGCATTGATGCTATATTACAGGAAATGCGCCGCGTGTCGGAGGGCGATTTAACCGTTCATTTACAGCATACAACATCAGATGCAATAGGACAATTAACCGTACAAATCAACGATGCCATTGGCAACATTCGCACAACGGTTGAGAATGTCTATGAATCTGTCACCGTTACAACCGAAGTCAGTACAGAAATTAGCGCCAGCACAGAGCGCGTGATGAAAGCAATGCAACATCAAGCATCACAGACGCATCAGATTTCATCGGCAATTGAAGAGATGGCTCGTACAATTGAAGAAAACACACAAAGCTCCTCACGTGCAGCACACGAAGCAGCAGAAGCAAGCGATGAAGCCCGAAGAGGCGGGGAAATTGTACAAGAAACAATTTCCGGGATGAACACAATTGCAGCATCGGTGATTGCATCGGCACAAATTATCGAAACATTAGGTACTTCCAGCGAACAAATAGGCGAAATTGCGCAGACAATCGAAGAAATTGCCGACCAAACAAACCTCCTCGCGCTTAATGCAGCTATTGAAGCTGCCCGTGCAGGCGAAGCCGGACGAGGGTTTGCAGTTGTTGCCGACGAAGTGCGAAAACTCGCCGAGCGTACACAAAAAGCTACAAAAGAGATTGCTCAAATGCTCAAAAAAATTCAAGGAGATACCGCTTCAGCCGTAAAGTCTATGCACACAGGGCGAGACCACGCAGAGCAAGGCAAACTTGCCGCAGCTCGCGCTGCATCAGCGTTGCAGACTATTATTGACCAGACAGACCATGTTGCAGACCTCATTTCACACGTCGCCACAGCAAGCGAAGAGCAGGCAGCCACGAGTAATCATGTTGCACAAAGTATGGAAACGATTAGTAATGCAACAAATGAGACAGTCGTGGGCATGAAGAACATTGCCCAAAATTCCGCTAACTTGAGCTATGCAACACAAATGCTTCAACAATCCGTTGGTCGCTTCAAAATCCGCCCAAACCAGAATGTAGCAGCATTACACACACAAGGCGCAAAGCAATTGCATTAGGGCGTTACAGAAGCAACGCTATTAGCGGTCTAACGCTTTCAAAACCGTCGGCAATGCCAGATTTGCCCAAGCAGCATACTGTTCAGGCGAAGGATGCAAGCCGTCCGAAACAAAAGGAAACGGCTGTTTGACAAATTCACGCGAAAGCGGCGTAATATCAACAAAAGCAATACCCACTTTCCCACATTCCTCCCGCTTAATCGCATTAAAGCGGTCAATAGCACTCGCAATTGCAACTCGGTTCAAGTTTTGTGCAAATGGTGCAACGCTGTAATCAGGAATCGAAAGAACAACTACCCGCGAAGGCTTATTACGCGCCATTATCACCGACATTTGCAGGAGCGAAGCGAACTGTATGCGAAAAAGCTCTTCAGAGCCGCCTTGATACTGATTATTCACACCAATTAGCAACGTCACGAGGTCGTAACCGCTTGCGGTAATTTGCAGCGAGTTTTGAGCCTGCCGAATAGCGTTCATCAATTGGTCGGTACGCCAGCCTGTACGTGCGATAATAAGCGGGTTTTGAAGCTGCACTCCTCGCCCCCGAACAAGCCCGGCAAGCTGCGTTGCCCATGAATCCTTCGTCGGCAAACGCTCCGCAATGGTGTAGGAATCGCCCAAGGCAAGGTATGTCAATGTATCACCCCTGTTGTCGATATTCCCGACCGTGATTGGTGAGCATTGAACGCTCACGATTGCTAAGAGAAACAGTATGGCAATACTAGAGATAATACCAGAGGCAAGACAAAAAGTACCACTACAAACACCCGAAAAAGCAGAAAGGGGGTTTATTTTTTGCATAAACATCAAGGGAGAATAAGGAAAAATGAGTGCAGGAAATTCTATACTTCTCCAAAACACCGCCACACAAATTACACAAATCCGGCGGCATCCACATCAATTGTTATGCGTACAGCACTCGAAGGATATTTTTGGTTATAGAGCTGATATGCGTGCAAAATAGCGCTTCGCATAATTTTCCCTGACGGGTCGTGTTCGCGGTGATTTTTCACAACCACAATACGGCGGTATTGTCCTCTGAGACGGGCAATAGAAGGCGCTGCCGGACCTAATCGTGTAAAAGCCTTGTGTTCATGCGGAATAAAGTACGCAAAATGCTGTGCTTGCATATTGACAACAGGCTCGTCCTTCCCCGAAAATTCAATCATCACAAACCGCGCAAAGGGCGGATAATGAGCCTCGCGGCGGTATTGGAGTTCGTCGTTGTAAAAAAGTTCGTAGCTCCCTAACGTAGCCGCGACAATAGTTTGATGCTTCGGATGGGCAGTTTGAATAATCACCTCGCCGTGAAAATCGCTGCTGCGCCCGGCTCTGCCTGCCACTTGCGTCAGCAATTGAAAGGTGCGCTCGGCAGCACGAAAATCCGGCAAATACATTTGCATATCAGCATTTATCACACCGACCAGCGTTACGCGCGCAAAATCAAGACCTTTTGCGACCATTTGTGTTCCCAGCAAAATATCAATCTCCCCTTTGGCAAAGCGCGTCAGCATTTGCGCATGAGAGCCTTTTTTGCTGGTAGTGTCTAAATCCATACGTTGAATTTCGATGGGGCGTTTTTCCCCGTCATTATGCCGCAGATAGTGTTCAAGCGCCTTGCCGAGTTCTTCTTGCAAATCTTCTTCTATGCGTTGTGTCCCGGAGCCAATCTCTTTGATACTCACCGAACCGCAATGCGTACAGGCTTTTTCGGCTTCGTGGCTATGCCCGCAATAATGACAGCGCAATTGGTCACGAAATTTATGGTAGGTAAGCGGCACGGAACAATTCGGACACATCGGGATATGCCCACAATCCAAGCATTCAAACCGCGAAGCAAAACCGCGTCTGTTTTGGAATAAAATCACTCCTTCGCGGCGTTGAACGCGCTCCACAATTGCTTTCAGCAAATCTTCGGAAAACACTCCTTGCATTTTACCTTGCTTGCGACGCTGTAACACATCCACAACGTGTATGGTTGGCATTGTTGCGCCGTCAGCCCGTCCGGTTATTTCCAAAAGGTGATATTTACCGGAACGCGCATTAAACATACTTTCCAGCGAGGGCGTTGCCGAACCAAGCACCACAACGGCATTTTCTACCGTTCCACGTACAATCGCACAATCACGAGCGTTATAGCGCGGCGCTGGGTCGTCTTGTTTGTACGATGGTTCGTGTTCTTCATCAACGATGATAACGCCAAGATTGGGCAAGGGCGCAAAAATCGCCGACCGTGCGCCGATAATAATGCGAATCTTCCCGCGACGTGCCATTTGCCAAGCATCAAAGCGCTCTCCGGCAGATTTATGGCTGTGCATTACGCCAATTTCTTCACCAAAAACCGCCCGAAATCGTTCAATCAGTTGTGGGGTAAGAGAAATCTCCGGAACAAGCACCATAGCCGTTTTTCCCAACAATAAGGCTTCTTGAATCACGCGCAGGTAAATGAGCGTTTTGCCACTTCCCGTAACACCATGGAGCAAAAACGGCTTGTATTTATGCGCTCTAAGCGCTTCATTGATTTTGTCCAGCGCATGGTCTTGCTCTGTGCTGAGTGTTGCGGCTGCTTCATCTTTGGAAACGAGGAGAGAAGCAGATTCCGCATCAAGTGCCGTCCCTGTTCGCAGCACTTCTACCGAAAATTCTTCTACATAATTTTTTTGTATCAATGCTTTCAAAACCGCTTCAGAAAGCGCTGTTTGAGTATTTCCGGCGGCTCCTGTGAGTGCTTCTTTTGCTAAAAGCGGCTTTGCATCAGGCTTAGAATAATGCAAATACAGAAACCCCAGCAGTGCTGCTTGTTTCGGAGCAGAATTATCAAGGTCATCTAAAAGGCTTCTCAAAAAGGTTTCATCAGCAGCGAGTGCTGTCAAGCGAATTGCACGGGCAGTTTTTGCATGAATTTCCCGCGTCATCGTGCGGTGGCGCTCCACAAATCCCTCGTTTTCTAAGGCTTCCAACTGCGCGGCTATGGTCGAACTTCCCACAGCATTTTCTAAATACCCGACGCTGATGTCGCCATTATGCTTCAAAAGTTCTTGCAATAACGCCGCACGGCGCGGTGCGCGGCGCTCCATCTGTTGCAATTCTTCGGGTGTGGGGCGCTGCACGGCACTCACCCGCACAACGCTTTCCGGTGACATTCCTTGCGGGAGCATGGTTTTGAGCGTTTCGCCTAAAGATGCCATGTAATAATCGGCAAGCCATCGCGCAAAGACCAACATGGAAGAGCTAAAAACGGGTTCATTATCCAGCAACTCCAAGACATCTTTTGTGTCTTTCACATCAGCACTGTTGCCTATTTCAACGATAACACCCGTCAAAACTCGCTTACCAAAGGGAACTAATACGCGACAGCCGACGAGCCTCATTAATCCTAGATTTCCCGAATCGCTATTGTTCTTTTGCTCGCTTAGCCCTTGCTCACTTAGCCTTTGCTCACTTAGCTTTTGCTCACCCAAAAACACTGCGGGAAGTTTGTAGGTAAACAACCTTGGCGTGGGCAAAGGAAGAGCAATCTGAACAAAATGCGTCATGTTGTTTACTTTTTCGAGCCGCGCGTGCGCTGCTTCCATTCAAGAAATTCATCAAACGTACCGGTGTAATCCAAAATTTCGTCATGCGTCATTTCAATAACCCTTGTGGCAAAGCGGCTCACAAGGTCGCGGTCATGGCTGACAACAATTGCTGTTCCTTGATATTTTTCTAACCCTTCCGCCAAAGCGCTCACAGACTCCAAATCAAGGTGGTTTGTGGGTTCGTCGAGGATAAGAAGGTTATTTTGTTGCAGCATTAATTTCGCAATGATAAGCCGCGCCGATTCGCCACCGGAGAGATTATCCGTCATTTTTAACCGAGCCTCACCGCTAAACAACATTCTGCCCAGCAAACCGCTTAAAACCTCATTCCCATCTTCGGGCGTACTGAAACTCTCCAGCCATTTGAATGCAGTCATACCATGCTGAATGCCGTCTTTGTAATCTTGCGGGAAATACCCGACACTGACCTCATGCCCGTATGTTACCGTGCCGCTATCCGGTGCAAGGTCTCCTGCAAGCATCCGCAAAAGTGTCGTTTTCCCGACACCATTATTCCCAATAACGGCAATATGCTCTCCGCGACCCACAGAAACGTCAAGATTTTTGAGAACGTGCAGCGTAGAGCCGTCGGGCTGAAGATAGGATTTATTCAGCTTTTCGGCATTGAGTGTTTCGCGTCCTGATTGTTTTTTCACGTCGAAGCGAATATAGGGGCGCTGAATATTCGATTTCTTCAACTCTGTCGCTTCTAAGCGCTCAATTTCTTTTTTGCGCGATTGTACCTGACTTGCACGAGTTCCTGCGCCAAAGCGAGAAACGAAGTCCTGCAATTGTGCGACTTTCTTGGCTTTTTCCCGATTTTCCGATTCAACTTTTGAGCGAGCTTGTACTTTCATTCCCACCATGTCATCGTAATTGCCGGGATAGACGATCACGGTATCATAATCAATATCGGCAATATGCGTGCAAACTGCGTTGAGAAAATGGCGGTCGTGCGAAATAACAATCAGCGTTCCTTTGTAGGACATCAGTTTTTCTTCCAGCCATTGCACCGACGACAAATCCAAATAGTTCGTTGGCTCGTCCAGCAAAAGTGCATCCGGTGTTCCGAAGAGCGCCTGCGCTACAAGGACACGGAATTTCAAATCCGTCGGAAGGGTTTTCATCAAATCCGTGTGCTTGTCCGAAGGAATACCGATACCTTCCAAAAGCTGTTCTGCTTCTTGCTCCGCCTCGTAACCATTCTCATCGGCAATAATGCCTTCGAGTTCTCCCAAACGAATGCCCATTTCATCGGTGAAATCTGTTTCATTCCAAAGTTTTTCGCGCTCTTGCATTGCTTCCCAAAGTATGGTATTCCCCATAAGTACCGTATCAATGATGCGGTGTTCGTCATACGCGAATTGATTTTGCTTCAAAATTCCCGTGCGCTTGGGCAAAGTAACAGTGCCGCCGGAAGCCTCTTCTTCTCCCTGAAGAATTTTGAGAAATGTTGATTTCCCCGCTCCGTTTGGACCGGTTAAACCATAACGATTCCCGGATGAAAAACTCACGGTTACATCTTCAAAAAGAAGTTTGCTCCCAAACGATTTTGTCAAGTTGGCAACAGTAATCATATTGATTATGAAAATTGGTAAGTGCTGAGTTGTAAGTGCTAAATTTTGAGTGTTGGGTTGGTAGTGCTAAGTTTTGAGTGTTGGGTTGGTAGTGCTAAGTTTTGAGTGCTAAGTTTTAAGTTGCAAGCGCTAAGTTGTTGTCAAATAAATCTTAACACTTAACATTTAGTACTGAATATTCAGCATTAAACACAACCATTGTCATTGTTCACGCTCTGCGCGGACGCGAATGGCGGCATCACGTACGGCAGGGTTAGCATCCAGCCATCGGATAACATCTACTGCCGTAAAATGTGGATTTATTGGGAAAAGTGCTTCATACGCAGCTTTGATGAGTTCATAATCTTCACGGTAATCCAGTGTTACGCGGAGTTCAGGACGATTGAGTTCACCGGAGTATTTAATAAATCTTGGTTTATACTTGTCTCCGCTCTCCACCCGATAAAACCTGTAAGAGACGTGTTCTTTATCGTGGTCATCCGGATTGTCCTTCAGAATATCGTACAAATCCTCAGCAAGGAAAACCTGCGTATCAAATCCCCACGGCATGGAAATTTCTGCCCCACTATTTGAGAAATAGCGCCGCTCAGGAAAATTCTGTAAAAATTCCTCAATCACGCCATCAGTTAATGAAACATCCAGCAAAGGACAATCGCCGGTAATTTCTACCAATACTTCTGCCTGAGCAGCCCGTGCAGCACCACAAACGCGCTCCAGTACATTCAATTCGCTTCCGCGAAAGGAATGAACGCCGAGACGCTCACACAACGTGATGATTGGGTCGTCTTGCATATTCACCGTTGTAGCGACGACAATTTCTTGAATATATTTGGAGCGTTGCAGGCGCTCAACCAAAATCTGCAATAACGGCTTTCCACCGGCTTCCATAAGCACTTTCCCGGGAAGACGGGAACTCGTCATACGGGCTTCAATACTTGCGATAATGCGTGGCTGTGCGCTGAGTGTTTGTTTCATTGAGTCGAAGAATATCAAGAATCAAGAGAATATGCTACAAACAAAAAAGAGTCCATGCTTACCACGTGCGTAAACATGGACTCTGCAAATGTACGAGTTTAGTCGTTATCACGCAATTTTGCCAACAAGCGTAAAATTTCGATGTATAGCCAAACCAATGTGACCATCAGTCCAAATGCGCCATACCATTCCATATATTTTGGCGCGCCTTCTTCGGCTGCGGCTTCGATAAAATCGAAATCCATAAGCAGATTTGCAGCGGCAATTCCTACAACGATAACACTAAAGCCAATACCGATCAGACCACCCTGAAAAAATGGTAATTGATAACCACTAAACATTCTGAGCAAAAAGCCAACAAGATACACTAATGCTAAACCCATCATCGCAACTATCAACCCGGAACGGAATGTTTCCGTTACGCGAATCAAGCGAGTTTTGTATGCAAAAAGCAAAGCAATGAATACGCCGAAGGTTAATCCTGCTGCTTGAACAGCAATACCCGGATAGCGCATTTCCAACAACGCCGAAAAACCGCCGATGAACAAACCTTCCAAAACCGCGTATAATGGCGCTGTTACGCCCGCCCATTCGGGCTTAAAGGTTGTAACAAGAGCAACAATAAAACCACCAATTGCGCCGACGGCGATCCAACCACCAACGCCATAAACTTCTCCACCACTCGTAATACCAACGCGATTCCACGTAAAGAGCGCACTCACGAGACAAAGAACCAGCAGTAATCCGATTTTATTCGCAGTGCCTTCGATCGTCATAGGCTCACCTGTTCTATCCCATTCCAAATCAGCAAAACGACGCTCAGAAAGCGCAGGGTTACTGGTTTTGTAGGGAACTTTGTAACGTGGTGCTTGACGGTATTGATTATTCGAGCCGGAATTTCCAAAAGAACCCATTGGAACACACTCCTAAGAAATTAAAGTGAAACAAATGGTTAAAAACGGTGAATTGCTAGTACAAAATTAGCGTTTTCCTATCCATTGCGCAATATCATTGATAAGCCCCGCATCCACATTGCCTTTGCGGTCATAATCTCGAATCGTGCCATTGCCTTCAGCAAAAAGATGAAACAATTTCGGGTAGGATTTCCACTCAACATTTCCCTTACCCTCAAGTTTTTTCTTCCATGCCAAACCATTCATCGTGAAATCTACATCGTGGTCTTGCTCACCGTAAAGCAGCATTAACGGAAGCGAAAGATTACTAATTGCTTCGACATGATTATAGGAACGTAGATCCAGCCAATACTTTGCCGGAATACCATAGGGAAGGTCGTAAATGCTTGTTTTCAAACTCAGTTTTGAGCTTTCTACCGTCTCAATACGTCGTTTAATACTTGTTTGCTGCTTTACTTCTTCCATCGTTAAACCGTCTTGCGCAAAGAAATGTTCAAAACGCGGCATCATCAGTTCATATAATTTCACGTAGTTCAGTGCCAGCGCTACGGCACCTGCCACTCGACGCGAAGAAGGACTCAGTAACTCATCTTGCTGCAATATTCTCGGTAAAACCATTGCCGAAAGAGTCGGAGCAATAATGACAATACGGTTAGTGTCAATCGGATAGGTTTTAGCAAGAGAACGAACCGTTTGCAGTGCGGCAACTGCATCTGTGACAACTTCATCATTAATTGTATAACGCTCAACATCTTTTTCTTTCAATTGATACAACCTCATACGTTTGTCGTAACGCAACGTCGCTATACCAAGTTTACCCAGTCCCAAAGCAAGGTCTTTATTGGGTTTGTAACCATTATCGGAACGGTCGCGGTCTTGTGGTCCTTGGTCATGGAGCAAAAGAGCGATAGGGAAGCGCTGTTTCGCGGAATCCTTTGGTAATGTCAAGAAGCCCGGAAGAGTGTATTCACCGGAATTTACGGTAATTTCCGTTTCGCTACTCGCACCGACAAGCGTTGAATCTGCCGGAATATATTTGTGTTTGGAAGGCGAATACGAAAAACCAATAACATTGTGATTATCGCTGAAATTAAATCGGAAATCAAAATCTGCATTTTTGAATTGTGCCTCTACCGTTACAACATCACCAATTGCCTGACGCTCGGAACGTATCTCGCTAATGGAGCGAAATTCACCCAGAATATTCTTTGCCGCACCCCAAATCCGCTCTAAATGAACTGCGCGAGCAGCAATCTTGGTCGTATCAAAATTTTTCTCAAGAATACTGTATTGTTCCAAGAGCAGAAGATGGAATAGTGATTTTGCACGTTCTTTATGCTGTTCTTTCGGTATTGTGTCGAGCCTCTCTATTTCAGGCTTTGCAGCAAGAGCAAGTGAATCTTTCCGTTCCAACATTGCAGGTGTTGGTGGTGGACTTGGTGGAACGGGTGGTGGTACTGGCGCGACACTACCACTTCCTGCTGTTTTTTTTGTTGTTTTTTTACCGGATGAAATCGTTTGCGCTATCGTTGGCGAAGCAAGAAGAAGGCAAACGCCAAGAAAAAATAACCAACGACCGCCTGAATAGTGCAAATGCTTATACATGAATAATATCCTCAAAATGCAGTGTAAATTATTTTGGTAGCTTCTATCACTTACGCCGACGTATTGGTTTTGGTTTGGGCGATTCGGCATATCCTCGTGCTTGATCATACACTATGATTTGCTCTTTGGTCAAAATTGTCTGTGCCTTTATGTGTGCGTGCAGATGCGAAAACCGGATAGCTGCTTGCAATTCACCAATACGAGCAGTTATTTGACGCACAGACAGACTGTCGGCTTTTACCTCGGCAAAAAGTGCATCCAAAGCCATTTCTTGTGCAATAAGTTCCTTGCCCAATTTGACCGCTTCTTCGTGCATCACACTGTATGCTTGCTCAATAAGCTGCTCTTGGTCGGGACTTAATGCTAATGTTTTCTTGAGTTCCAAAATGTGCATCGGACCTGGATAATGATTAAGTTCAGCAGCCTTTGCTAAACCCATTCCACGCCCTTGTTGATAATTCTCTATCATTTCTTCCGACAGCGCCTTGATTACACGGCGTTCTTCGCCGGAGTACGACTTTTGATGAGCATCTTGCAAGCCGGATTTGTGCTGCTGTGCGTTCAACGGTTGCGCTTTAACAATAATCAGCAAACATACCATCAATAACAACGATATAACATGCAGTATAGCTCGCGGCATTGTATTTATCAGCACTGTAAATATAACCATGTTCATTTTTCGCTGTGGTGTACAATCTGAAACAAGGAATAACAGGGTTGTAGAGAAGTGTTCTTGTATGAACCATCGACGGGCATTTATTTACGGAACAAGATCTACTCCACCCGGATGAAAGGGATGGCATTTACTAATGCGCTTCATTGCCAACCAGCCACCTTTGAATGCGCCATATTTTTCGACGGCTTCAATTGCATAGACCGAGCAAGTTGGGTAAAACCGACAGGCAGCCGGAAGCATCGGCGAAATGATGCGTTTGTAAAAGCGCAAGAACAAAAGAACAAGCCATTTCATAGCGGTTAGTTACTTGGATGATGCTTTGAACGAAAATGTTTATCGGCATTCTGAAAGATGCGCTCCACCAATGGCTGAATGTCCGTCAGATGAAGTAAAGACGGTTTTGCCGGAACGATGTTGCATATCAACACAATCGCAACAATCGGACAAGGCTCTCTCTGCATATCAAATGGCAGAGAACCAGCATCCCACAATGCTTTTTGAACACTTGTGCGCAAAAGACGTTTGATACGATTTCTCATCACAGCGGGGCGTGTACGGCGTTTAGCGGAAACCCCGACCAGCAGCGTGTCGGCAGGTACAGCCCGAAAACGATCTAATTCCGACAGACCAGATTTTTCGGAAGTTTGAAGTGTGTGCCGAAAAAGTAAGAAACCGGTAACTCCACGGTATGCAAAGCGCGCCCCATGCTCAAATACAAGGTCAAATGCCCCATGACCTTTTAATGGTTGAATACCGATACGGTGAGAATGAAGGGCGTTCTTCACGATGATAATTGTGCGGGTGGTGATAAGAAGGTCTGAAAAGGTTCTGCACTGCTGAACACAAAGCAGGCGCAAGAACAGTATTCATGCGCCTGACAAAGATTTTTCATGGTGTGATTATCTGAATCACAATTAACCATTACGCGGTTCATCGCTAACGGTAAGACGATAGCGTCCTTTAGCACGACGTGCAGCAAGGACTTTGCGTCCGTTTTTGGTAGCCATACGAGCGCGGAAGCCGTGTACTTTGCGGCGACGCAACTTGCTGGGTTGAAAAGTACGTTTCATTGGTTAGTAGTAAAATACGGTGAAAAACGATATGTAGTTTTATTTGTCGAAATATGAAAGACTGCAAAGATAGTGATTTTTTCAGAAACAATTGCAATTTTTTTACGACGATGTGGAAAAATACTCAATGAAAGAATTTTTCTGCTCCAATATCTTTCCGGCATTTTTAGAGCGAAGTTTCGCTCAAGAAAAAGTTTCGCGTCTATCGAAATTTGGTTTCGCTTGAAGCGAAAAAGTATGTATCTTCGTGGTGCTGTGTTTTAGTTCTACATTCTATTTTCTTTTGACCACTCTCGCACGATATTATGAGCATGAATGGTGAAAATCTGCGTCTTATTCTTGGTATTAAGCTCAAGCAATTACGCACCGAAAAAAATCTGTCGCTCAAAGAGCTTTCTGAGGAAACCGATCTTTCCATTTCCTATTTGAGCGAAATTGAAAAAGGGAAAAAATACCCAAAACCCGAAAAAATCATTGCTCTTGCCCGCGCTCTTGGAACAACCTTTGACGAACTTGTAACGCTCAAAGTAGATGAAGCGCTTGACCCGCTTACGTTGATTCTCAATTCCCCAATGCTCCGTGAATTTCCGTTTGAACTTTTCGGGATTGAGCAGCAAGACATCATGGATTTATTCTCCGCATCTCCCGCGAAAGCCGGAGCTCTTCTCAAAACGCTCTTGGAAATTATTCGCGGGTACGACATGAGCGTGGAACAGTTTATCTTGGCGGCACTGCGTTCCTACCAAAAACTCCATCATAACTACTTTGAAGACCTGGAAGAAGCCGCTGAGCGCTTTATGGCAGAAATGCAGTGGAAACCCAAAACACTCATGCCGACCGAACTCATCAAAAAAGCCCTCCAGCAAAAATACAGTTACGATATTGATGAAACCTCGCTTTCGGGTTATCCCGAACTGCAAAAGTTTCGTACAATTTTTGTTCCCTCAAAAACCTCGAAACACGGCTACCATCCTCACATCAAGCCACGTTTGCTGCTGAACAAAGACCTTATAGACCGCCAAAAAGCCTTTATTTACGGGCGCGAATTAGGGTACAGTTACTTGAATTTACGGGAGCGGGCACTGACCTCCTCATGGCTCAAAGTTGAATCCTTTGAACAAGTGCTTAATAACTTCAAAGCCTCCTATTTCTCCGGTGCGCTCCTGATGAATCGGCATTCGATGGTCAAAGATTTGACAAAACTGTTTCAGAAAAAAACTTGGGATTCCGGCGTGCTTATTACTATGCTGGAAAAATACGCCGTTACGCCGGAAATGCTCCTTTACCGCATGACGGAACTGCTTCCCAAATTTTTTGGCTTAGAAGAACTCCATTTCCTTCGTTTTAGTCATCGCACAAGTACGGGAAATATGAAGCTCACGAAATTTTTGAATATGTCGCAAGTCTTTGCCCCGTATGGCTTAGACCTCAACGAACATTACTGTCGCCGTTGGTTGCCAATTGCCATTTTGAAGCGCGAGCAAACCGAATTAGCTGAGCGCGACCCTACAACACCGCTTGTTATCGTACAACGACCACACTTTGTAGAAAGTAACATTGAGTATTTTGTTATTACCGTTGCCCGACGTTTTGCCCTCAAACCGCTCTTCCATTCGAGCGTTTCTATTGGTTTTTTAATGAATGATGCGTTTAAGGAAACGGTAAAGTTTTGGAACGACCCCAATATCGAAAAAATCATGGTGAACGAAACCTGTGAACGCTGCGGCTTGCGCGATGATGTCTGCCGCGACCGTGTCGCTCCACCTACATTATACATGAAAAATGAACGGCAACGTATCCGCGAAGCCAGCCTTCAAAAGATTCTTGCCGGCGGACGCTAAACGGTTTACGTTTATGCCCACCTTTACTTCATCCATCAACAAATAGACAAAAAACATCCATCAAAACAAGCACTGCTATTTGCTATTAACGCACGATATTTTTGATATTTTTTGCACGACTTCTCCATGCAAACATCGCCAGAAACCGCTCCCCGTCTTACGTGTGGCTCAGAGGAACTTCGCGCTCTTTTCCCTCACACTGCGCAAGGTAAAATTTATATTGACCACGCCTCCATTGGACCGCTCTCCACTCAAGTTCGCGGAGCAATTGACCACCATCTTGCAAACCGCTCGGAAGGTGATATTAACACCTATTTTCGAGATATTGAACTTGCGAAAGAATGCCGGGGACTAGCCGCAAGGCTCGTCAATGCGGAATCCGCCGACCGCATTGCCTTTATGATGAACACATCCGATGCGCTCAATATCGTGCCTGCGGGGTTACACTGGCAGCACGGCGACCGCATTTTGCTCAATGACCAAGAATTTCCCTCAAATGTCTATCCCTACTTGAATTTGCGGCGCTTTGGCGTGGAAATTGAAATACTCCCAACGCGCAATGGCGAAGTAACGCCGGAAATGGTTGAAGATGCTTTGAAACAAAGTGGCGGACGCATTAAACTTGTTTCACTAAGCGCCGTGCAATTCCTGAGCGGCTACCGTCCTGATTTAGCAGCAATCGGCTCTTTGTGCAAGCAATATGGCGCTCTGTTTGTTGTAGATGCCATCCAAGCTGCAGGCGCAGTTCCGCTTGATGTTCAAGCCATGAAGATAGATGCCCTCGCAACGGGAGCGCAAAAATGGCTCATGGCAACGACCGGAATCGCTTTTCTCTATCTAAGGGCAGAACTTCAAGAGCGGATTGAACAAGCGCATCTGGGTTGGCTTTCTGTCGCCAAGCCTTGGGATTTTTTTCGCTACGACCAGCCTTTGCAAGCAAGTGCTATGCGCTACGAAAACGGAACGCTGAATTTTCCGGGTCTTATCGGGCTTGGGGCTTCACTCAAAACATTGCTTGAAGTTAGTCCTGAAGCTACGGAACAGCATTTAGCAAAATTAACGCAGTATTTCCTTGCAGAATTACCTTCACTTGGCATATTTTCACAAATGAGCGGATTTCCTGCAGAATATCGGGCAGGAATTGTAAGCGGACAATTACTTGATACGACGCAAGGCGAAACGCTGCTCAAGCGCCTTGCAGAGCGTTCCATTACTATCTCGCTCCGAGAAGGGCGATTGCGTTTTTCTCCGCATTGTTACAACACACTGGAAGAGATGCGTGAGGTCATTGCTGCCCTACGGGAAGCAATAGCATAGCAGAACAACAGCGTCACAATAGCATAAATTCCGCACAACAACGCAATGAAATCATTACCGATTAAACCTCAGAAAACTGTGTGTTTATCGAATTTGGCAATGACGAATTTTTTACTTTCTTTCTTCATTCACTCTATGAAAAGGAACAAGTCTATGAAGCGACGTACTTCCTTCGCGTATATTCGGTCTTCTCTCACCATAGCGCTTTGGTGCTTGCTTTGTGGGAATTTAGCCGCAACATACGCACAGCAAGCCGCTCAAACAAGCACCCAACCGAAACCGGAGCTTATCGTCCAAACGGGGCATTTCGGTGATGTTGTTGCCGTGAAATACAGCCCCAACGGACAAATAATTGCAAGCGGCAGCGAAGACAATACCGTCAAACTTTGGGATGTTACAACCGGTAAAGTTGTCAAAACGCTTGTGGCGCACCGTGGTTACATCACAGCACTTGATTTTAATGCTGCCGGAGATCAACTTGTGACCGCAGCAAAAGACAATACCATTCGTATTTGGGATGTGCGCAAAGGCACGGAAATACGCACGTTACCCGGGCATTCGTTTTATGCGTCGTCAGTTGCATTTAGCCCGACTAATAACATTTTGGCAAGTTGCAGCATTGACAAAACCGTCAAACTCTGGGATATTCGCATCGGCAAAGAAATTCCTATCCCGATTCGTGATTTGACCAAACCCCAAAACACGCTTACCTTCAGTCCTGACGGGCAAACGCTTGCTGTCGGCGGTGATGATAACACGATTCGTCTCTTGAACATTCAACAAAACGTCGTGGCGACAATTGATGCCGGAGCAGGCATTACCAATCTATCGTACAGCGCTGACGGTTCAATTCTTATCGCGCAGTGCGACAATCAAAGCGTTAAAATCTACGATGCCGTCAAAAAAACAATGCTGCGCGAAGTCGTGGGTGTGGCAAAACAAGCCGCTATAAGCCCCAATGGACGCATTATTGCCAGTGTGGATAAATCCTCGCAAGAAGACGACGACATGGATATTCGCCGCACCGTAGCGCTTTGGAACGTTTTTAACGGCAAAAAAATTCGGACATTTATTGGCAATTCTCCCCGCGTTCTTTGCTTTGCCTTTTCGCCCGACGGCACAAAACTGACCACCGGAGGCGCTGACCGTGCGCTCCGTACATACGACGTAGCCACAGGACGCGATGTCAGTGATTTGAACGGATACCGCAAAGTCATCAAAGCGGTTACCTTCGATAAATCCGGTAACCGTCTCGCTACGGCTCATTCCGACAAAGACGGCAATAATATCCGCCTTTGGGATTTGGAAAAAGGCACAGAACCCGCCGACCTCAAAGCACCACTTATTCAGGTAGCGAGCCTTTCGTACACTGCGGATGGAAAAACACTTGCCGCAGGCGGTACATCGCTCGACAATAAAAGTATCGTTATTTGGAATGTCGAGACAGGCAAAATTGCCAAAACAATTACCACCGACGACAGCCCTATTCAAGCCGTTGCTATTTCAGCCGACGGGAGTATGATTGTGAGCGGCGCGATTGATTCCGTTGTCAGCCTTTGGAATGTTGCAACCGGCAAACTTGACAAAAAATTGCGCGGACACAAAAAAAGCGTTTACTCTGTTGCTTTTAGCCCTGACGGCAAGACCGTTGCCACGGCTTCGTCCGATAAAACTATTCGCCTTTGGGACGTAGCAAGCGGCAAAGAAGTGAAAATTTTGACCGGACACAGCGAACTTATCAACAGCATTGCGTTTTCAAGCAATGCGAAACAAATTATTTCCGGCAGCGCTGACCGCTCCGTCAAACTCTGGGATATAGCTTCCGGACAAGCTGTGAAGACATTTTCAGGGCATAAAGGCGAAGTAATGGCAGTTGCGCTCAGCAATGACGGCAAATACGCAGCCAGTGGCGCTACGGATGATGACGTAAAAGTCTGGGACGCGGCAAGCGGCAAGGAAATCAAGACACTGCGCGGTCATGCCAACTGGGTACTCGCTGCCGGATTCCACCCCAATAATCGTACTTTAGCCAGTGCCAGTGCTGACGCAAAAGTCATCGTGTGGGATGCCGTCGAAGGCAAGGAAAATGCCACTCTTGTCGGCTTAGACAGAGGCGATTGGGTGGTTGTAACACCCGATGGTCAATTTGACGGCTCAGAAGACGGTACAAAACTCTTGCATTGGGTTGTGGATGGTCAGCCGGTACAGTTAGACGCATTTTTTGAGCGTTTTTACTCACCAAAACTTCTTGCTCGCATTTTCCCTGCTTCTCCGGCAGCACTAGCTCTCAAAGCCCAGCAAGACAAAGCAGCCAAACTTGCAGCTGAAAAAGCAAAACGTGATGCGGAAGAACAGGTAAAACGTGAAACAGCCGAACTTGCCAAGCAACAGGCAGAATTGAAAGCAAAGCAAGATGCGGAAGCAAAAGCACGCATTGAGGCTGAAGCAAAAGCAAAACGTGAAGCCGAAGCACTTGCCAAACAACAAGCGGAATTGAAAGCAAAGCAAGATGCGGAAGCAAAAGCGCGGGCTGAAGCGGAAGCAAAGGCAAAACGCGAAGCTGAAGAACTTGCGAAACAACAAGCAGCCGCCAAAGAAAAAGCAGCACAGGAAGCACTTGCAAAACAACAGGCAGAATTGAAAGCAAAGCAAGATGCAGAAGCAAAAGCGCGTGTGGAAGCGGAAGCAAAAGCGAAACGTGAAGCCGAAGCACTCGCAAAACAACAAGCCGAAGCGAAAGCAAAAGCCGATGCTGAAGTAAAAGCTCGTGCCGACGCTGAAGCAAAAGCAAAAGCCGAAACAGAAGCACTTGCCCGCAAACAAGCCGAACTCAAGAAACAGCAAGAAGAGGCAGCCCGTAAAGCCGCAGAAGAAGTCGTCAATCCTGTCGCCGGAGTTCAAACAGCGCCGGATATTAACCGTGATTTCAGATTGCCGCCGCTTGTGAATATCCTTGCTCCACGTGCGGGAGACACGCTTTCTTCGCCGCGAGTGAATATCACCGTCGGCATCAAAGACAGAGGATCGCAAATTGTCGAGGTACGCATTTTCCAAAACGGCAAACTGCTTTTCCCGGAAGAATTTAAGAATTTGCCTTCAGCACAGGGCTTCACCATTTTACGCGATTACACGATTCAGCTTTTGCCCGGCAAAAATGATTTGAAAGTCGTGGCTATCAATGCAGACCGTACCGAATCTAATGCTGAAGAAGTCAGCGTTACGTGTAACATTCCCGTACAGACGACAAATCTGCATATCTTTGCCATCGGTATCAACGATTACCTGAACAAAGAATACAATTTGCCCTACGCACGACCCGACGCACAAGACGTTCTCAAAACTATCGTTGCTAATGCGGCGCAAGGCGGCTACGACAAAGTATTCAAATACGAACTGTATGATGCAGAAGCAAAACGCGAAAAAGTTCAGGAAATTTTCAAGAAGATTACCGAAGGTGCACAACGGCAGGATGTATTCGTCTTTTTCTACGCCGGGCATGGGAAAGCGGTAACAGCAGACGAACAATCAACGTTTTATCTGGTGATGCAGGATGTTAAAAATGAGCAGGAATTGGAATCACGCGGCTTGTCGGCAAAAGAACTGAGCGTTTTGCTTACCAACGTTCCGGCTGCTCGGCAACTTGTCCTCTTTGATGCCTGCCAATCCGGTGCAGCACTGGATGATTTCATGCAATCCAAAGCTGTCAAAGGTATGGCGCGGAAAACAGGAAGCGGTGTCATTGCCTCGGCTTCCTCCGACCAAGCAGCGAACCAAGTTACATCGCTTCAACATGGTGTATTTTCTCACGTTCTCTTGCAAGCACTAGCGGGAAATGTGAAGAATGAAAAAGGAAAAGTTACGGTAAACGGCTTGAAAAATTATGTCGAAGAGCAAGTACCGGAATTAACCAAACAGCTTCTCAAAGGCAAGGAACAAACGCCGTTTGGACAGCTTTCCGGTAAAGATTTCGAGATTGTTTCGGTAACAAAAAAATAAACTTGTCGCCGATAGAAAAAACAAAAACCCGCATTAAACCTTGTGTTTAAGCGGGTTTTTTGTTGAAATATCTGTCGTTTTTATTGCCCTTTCCAAACCGGCATACGCTTTTCCTTAAATGCCGTCATGCCTTCGCGGGCATCCTCAGTGGTCAAAAGCAAATAGAAGTTTTTGCGCTCGTATTCCAAGCCCATTTCGATACTCAGGTCGAATGATTTTAGCACAGCTTCTTTGCCTTCACGCACGGCAATAGGCGGCATAGCAGCAATTTCTTTTGCCATATTAACCGCGCCGTCAAACCATTCCGCAGCAGGCACAATGCGTGAAACCAAGCCAGCTTCATACGCCTCTTGCGCAGTCATATTCCGCCCCGTTAAAACCATATCCATTGTTCGTGCTTTACCGATAGCTTTGGTCATACGCTGCGTACCACCTGCGCCCGGAATCAACCCGATTTTAATTTCCGGCTGTCCGAATTGCGCTGTCTCGGAAGCAACAATCATATCACACAGCATCGCCAATTCGCAGCCGCCACCAAGCGCAAAGCCGCTCACAGCAGCAATAATCGGCTTTTTGATACCGCGTAAATCTTCCCATGCGGAAAACGGATTACGAATCATCATTTGCACCGCAGACGATGTGCTGAGTTCGCGGATGTCTGCGCCGGCAGCAAAAGCACGTTCATCACCGTACAAAATAATGCAGCGAATGGAAGCATCGGCATCATACGTCTTCATTGCGCTTAAAATTTCCGTCATTGTCTTCGTATCCAGCGCATTCAGCACTTTCGGGCGGTTAATTTGGATTGCTCCCACGCCATCGGCAGGGCTGGAAATAAGGATATTATCGTATTGCATACAAGAAAAAAATTGGGGTGGAGAAAACATTGGTGCTTAATCGTGCAAACTCGTGATAAACGCGAAGCGCTGCGAAGTTAAAAAAGAATGTTTCGTTTGCAAAAGAAAAAGTTGACATATCAACAAAAAACACATCAACTATTGTTAGCAACGATTTCAATTTCCTTTTATTGCTCATTACTAATGCCCATTTTTGAGCGAATCTTTTTGTGTGAGCCTGTTTGAATGAATCTTTTTGCAATTTGCCGTGTCTAATCGGTAAATATAATTCCCCTTAAACCTGCATGGAGATTTGGTTATGCTATTCGGACATTTCAAACCGCTCCGGCGCACATTAGCGCTGATATTCTTCTTGGCGGGAGCAAGCATCATGCTCACATCATCAGCTCCACAGCCTCCACAAAATCTCACTTTACAGCTTTCTTACGCCTTCCCGTACAAAAAAGTCGGACTGACCGACCGCCAAGCGGCTGCTTATTTACTCGACCGCTTTGCTTTTGGAGCGCGTCCGGGCGATGTGGATATGCTTGTTCAAAAAGGCTTAGAACGCTGGTTTGAAGAGCAATTGGAAGGGAAACTCTCCGAAAATGATGTGAATACGCGCCTTGCAGCATTACCGCCGCTCACCATGAGCAATGAAGAAATCGTCAAAACATATCCCAATGCAGGATTTGTGCTGCGCGAAGCAGTGCAAGACGGTGTTATCGCAAAAGATGCACTTAATAACGGCACACCCGACAATGCTACACTCAACGATGCCGCAATGGAGAAAGCCGGAGAAAACAAAGGAAAAGGCAAACAAGATTACCGCGCTACTCTGCTCGAATACGCAAAATCCAAAGGCTATCGCCAGAAAAAAGAACTATTTGGCGCTCTGTATGCACAAAAACTTTTCCGTGCGGTTTCTTCACCAAATCAGCTCCGCGAAGTGCTAACCGATTTTTGGTTTAATCATTTTAACGTTTCCATTACCGATAACCAAGCCGACCAATTTGTGATGAGTTACGAGCGCGATGCCATTCGCCCGAATGTTACAGGCAATTTTCGGACACTGCTTGGTGCGACGGCGAAGCATCCTGCAATGCAGGCATATCTGGACAATGCGCAATCAAGCGCTCCTGACGGTACTCCGACCACGATGTCGCTGGCACTTGATACAATGCGCAATGCACCGGGCTTCAAAGGTGCAATTCAACGGCGTTTGATTGATTCCGGCATGGCAAAAACAGCGCGATTACGCGATTCTCTGGTTGAAAAACTCCCCGCTGAACTTCAGCCCCGCAAAGGCATCAATGAAAATTATGCCCGTGAACTTATGGAACTGCACACCTTAGGCGTAGATGGCGGTTACACACAAAAAGACGTTACCGAAGCCGCACGGGTACTAACCGGCTGGACGCATATTCCTTTCGGACCACGCCCAAACCGCTTTATGGAGCGCCTGCAAGAGCGCCCGGAACGCACCAAAGCACTTGGCTATGTGCGGGAAGGAGATTTTCTTTTCCGCGCTGATGCGCATGACGCAACAGCGAAAACTGTTCTGGGAAGAGTCTTTCCGGCAGGAGGCGGCAAAGAAGAAGGGGAAACACTACTGGATATGCTCGCCAAACATCCTTCCACAGCGAAGTTTATTTGCGGAAAACTTGCCCGTCGCTTTGTTTCGGATACGCCGCCCGAAACGCTGGTAAACCGCATGGCAGAAGAATTTCTTACATCAAGTGGCGATATTGCTCGCGTTCTTCGGGTTTTGGCGACATCTGAAGAATTTTGGAACGGTGGAAAAGAAATGCTTGCACAAACTCCCCAGACCGCACAAACTCTTGCAACAAAACCCAAGCAGCAAAATGCCGCCCCAGCCAGACAGCGCTCAAAAGAGCCTGTAAAGCAATTGAGCAAAAACAGTTCCATGATACAAGCCCCAGTAAATCAAGCCTTAACGAACCAATCTGCAAATACTCAACCAAGCACCAACCGCACCAAAATCAAATCGCCGTTTGAATTGGCAGTAAGCGCTCTTCGGGCAATGAACGCTGAAATTGTGCGCCCACGAGACGTATTGGACTGGATTCGGAAAATTGGTCAGCCGTTGTATGCATACCAAGCACCCACAGGTTTTCCCGACCGTGCAGAGGTTTGGATTAACACCGGAGCATTGCTTGGGCGAATGAATTTTGGGTTAAATCTGGCATTGGGAAGCATCGGCGGCATAAAATTCGATCTTGCAGCACTCAATCAAAACCACGAGCCACAATCTCTTGACGACGCTCTTGAAACCTACGCTCGTTTGCTCATGCCGGAGCGGAATGTTAGCGAAACCGTCCGGCTTTTGAAACCCGTTTTAGCCGACCCTGCCTTTGCGGAAAAAGTAAACGCCGAAGCACAAAAAAACGGCGATGCACCACAACCCAAACCGATACGCCCGAATGAACGTACAGCACGCCGCGAAGCCAATGATTCTCCACCGGATGTTGAGGATATGCTTCATAGCGGCATGACAAATAATGGCAATACGGCGCAACAAGTAACTTTACCATCCTCAACAACCGTCAAAGGTAGCGCTCTGGCGCAGGTCGTTGGTATTATCTTGGGTTCGCCGGAATTTCAGCGCCGCTAATATTCAGTATGCACAGTATTTTTTTGTTAAGTACCTGAGCGTATTCTGATAAGGAATTGATGTTGCAAAGCATTAGGAAGAATCGTATTTTATGTGTGGTTGCACGCAGTATATTTACGTTTCTTCTTTTTCAGCACCATCATATAATCACCATGCACCGACAGCCACTGTTGTATCTTTTGGCAGCATATCACCCGTCAAGCGAGTATGAAAAAAACATACGCGATACTATGGCACACTTTATCCACGAGCATCACAATTGTTTTTCTCGGGAACTATTGATTGGACATATCACCGGTTCGGCATGGGTAGTGAATAGAACACTCGACAAAACCTTGCTAACGCATCATCGCAAACTCGACAAATGGCTTCAATTAGGCGGACACTGCGACGGTGATAATGACGTTTTGCGCGTTGCCCTGCGGGAAGCCGTTGAAGAATCCGGCGTGTACGATATTGTCCCGTTTAGCCATGATATTTTCGACCTCGACATTCACCAAATCCCCGAACGCCGCACAGAATCAGCCGTAGAACTGGCACATCTGCATTACGATGTGCGTTTTATGCTCGTTGCCGATGAAGCTGCACCACTTTCGATTACGTCAGAATCCAAAGACTTGCAATGGGTAGCGCTGAACGATGTTTCCAAACTCACCCAAGAAGAATCAATGCTACGCATGGTCGAAAAAACGCGCTCGGCAAACCGTCATCTGCATTTTTAATGGTCTCGCCTTTCACCAATGCCGATAAAATCTTTTTCCTAATCGCGGGAAGATTCGTATTTTCGCGCTCAGTCATTGTTTTTGCACCTTTTTCACAACCCCCTTACATACCCGATGATTACAAGCATGACAGGCTTCGGCTCAGGCGAAGCATCCGCACACGGCATTAGCGTTAGCGTGGAAGTACGCAGTTTGAACAGTCGTTTTTTGGAAATATTCTCCAATTTGCCCAAAAAACTGTATTTCAAAGAATTTGAACTTCGAGAACTCGTTAAAGGCAAACTTTCACGTGGCAAAGTCAATATCACTATTACCATTGAGTATGGTCCGGGCGCGGAAGCTACTCCCGTTAAAGCCAATCTTGACCTTGCCGAGGCATATTACAACGAATTGCAAGAGATTCGCAAGCGGCTTAAAATCAAAGATGCGGTGCGTCTCGAAGATGTCGTGCGTTTTACCGATATTTTCAAAAACAACGATTCCAACGAATCCAGCGAAAAAGAATGGACGCTTATCGCAAAAGCACTTACAACGGCGCTAGACAAGCTCAACCAAATGCGCCAACAAGAAGGACGCGAACTCAGCCGCGATTTGCACAATGTCATGAAAAACATTGAGCGCAACGTAGAAAAAATCGAGAAAATGGCACAAGAGCGCCTGCCGCTTGAGCGCCAGCGCCTTCGTGAGAAAGTTGCGAAAATTTTTGACAGCGACGAATTAGATATGCAGCGCCTCGAAATGGAAATTGTATTGCTTGCTGATAAATACGACATTTCCGAAGAATGTGTCAGAATGCAAAGCCATATCAAATTTTTCCACGAAGCTCTCAAAGGCAAAGACCAAGCCGGACGCACGATTAACTTTTTGCTCCAAGAAATGAACCGCGAAGTCAATACCATGGGTTCTAAGGCGAATGACGCCGCTCTTGCACAAACCGTCGTTGCAACGAAAGAAGATTTAGAGCGCCTCCGCGAGCAGATTCAAAACGTGGAATAATCTTCGCCAATTGATGATCTTGAAATCAAGGATGATATTATCCGCCCGACAGTTGTATAATACTTCTATCGGGCGGATTTTCTTTCTACACCGAGAGCCTCTTTCCACACTGAATATATTTCCACACTGAGCCATTCTATGCGTATTCTCGCCGTACTTTCCCGCATTCCCTTTCCTTTAACCGACGGTGGGGCAATTTTGAGCTACAATACGCTCAAACACTTGCATCAAGCCGGACACGAGGTTCATATTTTGGCGCTGAACACCAAAAAACATCACCAAACGCCGGACGTGCTGAGGGATGTGGCTTCACATATCGAAACGATTGAAATTGATACCGACATTCGTGCTACGGGAGCGCTTCAGAGCTTACTTCGCAGGGAATCGTATATTGCTGGACGTTTCCAATCTCCTCGTTTTGCCGAATTACTCCGCAAGGCGCTCCAATCCTCGCCATTTGATATTGTCCATCTCGACCACACACTAACGGGCTGGTATGCAGCTATTGTACAAGAGGAAAAATCTCGCCGCAGCGCAGCTCCCAAGGTCGTTTTGCGGACGCATAACGTCGAGTATAAAATTCAAGAGCGCCTTGCGAACCACGAAACAACGGCGCTTCGCAAATGGTATCGGAATCACGAGGCGGAACGCATGAAAGCCGCTGAGCAGCGCATCTTTAGAGACTGTGACGGTGTGATTGCGATTACCCCCGAAGATGCGGCAGAAATACGCCTCATGGGATACAAAGGCGCATTGGAGGTGATTCCGGCAGGCGTTGATGTACAGGAATTTGCCCGCAAGCCTGATATTGTGCCGCGTACAAACACGCTTTGTTACATCGGCGGTATGGATTGGCTACCGAATGTTGAAGCAATGCGCTATTTCGTGCATGAGGTAATGCCTCTTCTCCGGGAGCATTTGCCGGAGGTGTCATTGCATATAGCAGGCAAACGTATGACCGAAGAAGTACGAAATTTTGCTAACGGAGACAGTATTGCCGTGCATCCCGACGTACCGTCTGCATCAGATTTCCTTCAGGCGCATGAAATCTTGGTTGTTCCGCTTTTGAGCGGCGGCGGTATGCGGCTCAAAATCGTCGAAGCAATGGCATTGGGAATGCCGATTATTTCTACTCGCATTGGTGCAGAAGGCATTGACGTACGCGATGGAGACAACATCCTATTCGCTGAATCACCCCGCGATTTCCTCCAAGCTATCCAACACCTGCTGTCAAACAACGCTCTGCGCAAACGTTTGGGCGAGAATGCCCGCGAAACCGCACTAAAACACTACACATGGGAAGCGGTGATAAAGCAACAAGAAACATTCTATCAGGGCTTGCTATAACGCGCCATTAACATCTCTGCTCTCTGGCAATACAACTATTCTTCGCCAATAAGCAGTCGTATTTTTGCCACAATCATCATTTGCTCTTCCTGCGCCATCACAAGTTCTTCTTCCTTCATCGCCAGCATTTGTGCGCTTCTGAGAACATCATTGATGCTTGATTGATTGGTTTGAAAACTCGCGGTATAACGCTCCAAAACTTGCTTGTAAGCGGGAATAATCGTGCGGGTCAAGTCTTTCGCCGTTTCCATCGCGTGCAGCAACAGTTGCTCTTGCTCTGCTATTTCTCCCGAAATTTCTCGGTGCATTGCCTCGCGCTCGGCTTGCAAACTGCTGTGCAGCGCTTGTAATTCCGCCTGTTTTGCGTCTATTCGTGCCGATGACCAAGGGGCAAAAGGGAGTGTGATGGAGGTCATCAGGCTATACATCCAATCCGTGCGACTTTGCGGCATGAGCGTTCCATTCGGCATAACAAGACTGGATAATTCCGAACTGCCCATCGTCAAAATCATTCCTTGCGGCATCCGCATGATCATTCCTTGTACCATCACATCAGGCAACCGTTCTTGCTGAACGGCATCGTGTTCAGCCATGGTCATCCGCTCCATGCTCGACATCGTGCGGAGCGTTGGGTTTTGCTCCATAAGCGTACGCTGTGCTTGGTAACTTTTTGCCAGAAGACGTTCGAGTGATTGATTCCATGCGGTGTCCAGAGAAGTGGAAATTGCTCCATCCGTCTGAGAACGCCCCAAGAATCTACTAAGCCTCGCCAAAACACCGCGCCGCTCGAAGACAATGCCGTGAAATTTCGACTGTTCCGCCTGCAATTCCGCTCGCAACAGAAGTATTTCGCTCATATCCGCTTTCCCAGCAACGATGCGGCTTTCCGCAGATTGCAGCAAATTACTCAGCATAATGGTTGTGCGTCCGCGCAGTTCTTTTTGCTTATCCAATCGCCAAAGCCGCGCATAGAGTTCACGTACCATCGCACGAATTTTTGCCGCAATTTCTCCTTTTCTCTCACGCTCGGTTTGAGCGGTCTGCTGCTCTGCACGGCGCATAGCGTCTCGCTTTTCACCAAACATCAGCATTTGCGATAGCCCCAGATTATTCGACAAAGAGCGGTTCAAAATATCAAAATTTCCTGCCGGAGTTTGAGCAAATTCTAAGGAAAGCGTTGGTGCTGGCAGCGCCGAAACCGCATCAGCACGGTATTCCGCACTAACCGCTCTGGCATCGGCAGCCCGAAGAAGCGGGTGATTCAGCGTTGCTTCGCGGAGCAAAGAATCAAGCGGCTGCGCCGATACCGTACTTACGAGGAAGAATGTACAGACAACCGTAGCACAAACATTCTTGTCTGTGCAGAATATTGGCTTTTTGCGTACATGAACCGTAACAGTACGCCTAACGGCGTTAAGGATACTTTTAGTGGCACAGACGAGAATTACTGTACTACAAAGGAAGAAAGCCAGCCCTTGGCTGGAAGCAAGAGAATATGAGAATCTGCGCATCATGGATATTCGTTGATTGTTCGGAAAAATGTTGGGTAAATGTTCAAACGTTTGTCGTATTATTCTCGTTTGTACCATTGTATTATTCGTGCATCCACTCCACCATTGACGACACCGTAAGCGAACCCCGCTTTAATGCTCGTTCTTTCATCATTACGAACAAAACAGGCGTGATGATAAGAACGTGAACGGCAGAAGTCAGTAAACCGCCAATCATAGGAGCTGTCAAAGGTTTCATTACATCGGCTCCCGTACCGTTTGACCACATAACAGGAATGAGGCTTATCATAGCGGTTAAAACGGTCATCAATTTCGGTCGAAGCCGCAAAATAGAGCCTTCTAAGGCTGCTTCGTAAATATCGGCATTGGTAATAGCTCCACGTTCACCACGCTGAAAAGCCCGCAAACGCTTATCCAGAGCCTCGTGCAGATACACCACCATCACCACACCCGTTTCCGTTGCTACGCCATAAAGCGCAATAAAACCTACCCAAACAGCTACGGAAAAATTATAGTCCAACGCATACACCGTGTAAACGCCACCAATCAGTGCAAACGGCACAGAAAGCATGACGACACCTGCTTCTTTGTAGTCTTTGAGGGTAAAATAGAGCAGCACAAAAATCACCAAAAACACTATCGGCATAATGAGAGCAATGGTGCGCTGCGCACGAACTTTATGTTCATACTGACCGCTCCATTCCACGCTATATCCCGCCGGAAGCGGTAAATCGCGTTCTATGACACGCTTGGCATCTTCGACCACGCTGCCCATGTCGCGCCCTCGTGCATTCAGGAACACCACCGAACGCAAATTCCCATTTTCACTGGCAATCATCGCCGGAGCTTCGATAATCCGAATATCTGCCAGCGCTGAAAGCGGCAAAAACACACGCCCCGCAGCAGTTCCGGCGGCTATTCCACCGAAAAAAAGATTGTTTGCGGCAAGCACTCCACTACTTGCGCCCGAAGATGCTTGATTTGATGAAACTTCTCGACCGCCTTCAGAAGAAGATGCCATACCGCCCATGCCCGAAGCCGCATTACCGCTGCCACCCGATACAGACTGCGAAGCGGCTTGCATACTTGATTGTGAAGAGACAGGCGAGAAATTGACCGGAATAATGAGGCGCTTCAAATCTTCAGGATGACCGCGAAAATCGCTTGCATACCGCGCCCGCACAGGAAAACGCATTCTGCCTTCGATAATCACTCCAAGATTTTGTCCACCAATTGCCGTCTCAATAATGTCCTGAATATCGCCAATCGTCATACCGTACCGCGCTGCCGCCTCCGATTTAACACTAATATCGAGATAGGCACCACGCTGACCGCGCTCGGCAGCTATATCCGCCGCGCCATTCACGGATTTCAAGAGTTCTTCAGCCCGAATAGCGAGACTTTCAAGCGTATCAAGATTTTTCCCGTAAATTTTCAATCCAATATCGGTGCGAACACCTGTGGAGAGCATATTGATGCGGTTTACAATCGGTTGCGTCCAACCATTCCGCACGCCCGGTATTTGTAACTTTTTGTCCAATTCAGCAATAATATCTTTTTTCGTCAGTCCTTTGCGCCAGAGATGATGCGGCTTCAGCAAAATAATCGTTTCTATCATGCTCACCGGAGCGTTATCAGTAGCGGTTTCGGCGCGTCCTAATTTTCCCAAGACGTGTTCCACCTCAGGAATAGTGCGGATAACGCGGTCTTGCATTTGCAAAATACGATTGACCTCCGGCAACGACGCATTCGGAAGCGTTACAGGCATAAACAAAATACTCCCCTCGTCCAAAGGTGGCATAAATTCTGAGCCGGTCGAAAGTGCCATCGGGACAGCAAGCCCAAGTGCCAAAAGATTCAGTCCCAGAGCGGTTTTGCGGTACTTGAGCGCCCATCGAATAACCGGCGCATAGAGCCATTTGAAGAACCGCGTGAGATGATTTGCGTCTTCGGGGCGGAATTTTCCGTGCATAAGCAACGTCATCAAGACAGGAATCAGCGTCAGAACGACAATCGCAGAACCAAGCATAGTAAAGGTTTTCGTGTAGGCAAGCGGATGAAAGAGCTTCCCTTCTTGCCCAGTGAGCAAAAAAACCGGCAGAAACGATACCAAAATAATCAGCTCGGAAAAGAAAATCGCCCGCCCGACTTGCTTGGCGGAATCAATCGAAATACGCTTAAAATCCTCGCTTGTTAGCGCTTTGCCTTCGTGAGCAGCGTCAGCCGTCGCATGAGCCAAATTACGGTAGGCATTTTCCACCAAGACAATCGAAGAATCTACAATAACGCCAATCGCTAAAATAATACCCCCCAATGACATAATGTTGGACGTAATCCCGAAAGCATACATGAAAATAAACGCCAGCAAAACCGAAATCGGAATTTCAATGATAATACGCACTATACTCCGAAAATGCAGTAAAAACAGCGCGACAACAACAGAGACAACGATTGCAGCCTCAATAAGCGCTCGCTCCAACGTCCCGACGGCTTCATCAATCAGCGTAGAACGGTCATACGAAGCACGTATTTCCACGCCCGCCGGAAGCCCTGGTGATAATTGCTTAATTTTATCTTTGACTCGTTGAATTACCTCACGGGCGTTTCCGCCGCTTCGCATAACGACAATCCCGCCCACAGCCTCGCCTTCGCCGTTTTGGTCTAACGCCCCGCGACGAATTTCAGCACCAAGCTGCACGGTCGCAACATTTTTCAAAGGAATAGGTGTTCCGCCGTTTGCTGTGCGAATGAGCGCATTTTCAAGGTCTGCGCGGGAACGAATGTAGCCTTGTCCGCGCACAAAATATTCCGCCCCACTTACTTCCACAAGTTTTCCGCCTACTTCGTTGTTGTTCCGCTGAATGGCGCTTACAACCTCGTTCACAGTCAAATTATACGACCGAAGCCGCATAGGGTCTATATCCACTTGATATTGCCGCACAAAACCACCGATACTTGCCACTTCCGCCACACCATCCACCGCAGCGAGTTGATAACGAATGTACCAATCCTGCACGGCACGAAGTTCAGCAAGGTCAAGTTTAGCAGCTTGAGCATTGGCGCTATTACCTGCTTGATTTTGAACGGTGTACCAGAAAATATGCCCAACGCCTGTGCCATCCGGTCCAAGCGTCGGCACTGCGCCTTTGGGTAATTGCGCTTGCATAATGCTCAGGCGCTCTGCAACGCGGTTTCTGGCAAAATACACGTCAGTCGCATCGTCAAAAATCACGAAGACAAACGACATTCCGAACATCGAACTTCCGCGTACTGCTTTTACGCCAGCCAAGCCTTGAAGCGCTGTTGTGAGGGGATAGGTAATTTGGTCTTCGATAATTTGCGGGGAGCGCCCCATCCATTCGGTAAAAACAATCACTTGATTTTCCGAAAGGTCAGGCAGCGCATCCACAGGAAGTTTGAGCGTCGCATACATACCGAAGGCGGTAATAATCAGGTACGCAAGTAACACAATGAAGCGATTTCGTGCGCTCCAATCAATGATGCGTTCTATCATAAGGAAAGATGTGAAATTCTTAATAACTTGGATTCAAGGAAGTCTTGTTTGCAACAACAACGCCGGAATAAGTATTTGTGAGACTTGGCAGGATAAAACTCACATTCAACACAAGCACAATACGGATTCATATACAGTTCGATACTGCATAGAATCAGCTTATACCTGAGGTTGAGAGGGAGAACAATAAAAGATTAAATCAAAAGCGCACGGTGCAGCACGGGAATACTACACGTTTGAGGCGGAGAAGAGGAGAAGGGAAACGAGGTTTTGTGGACACTCTGAGGTATATTCCATGAAGAAACAACAACAGGAAGAATTGCCGTACAAACCAGTTGCAATGTGGTCTGTGGGAGTGCCGGAACAAAAACATCCGTCGTTTGGAGCGCCGTTACTTTTTCGGCACAGCAGTCTTTGGGGCAGCTTTCATACGAGTTTTCATCATTTTCGGCATTTGCACCGGCAGAAGCGTCATCGTGGTCGCACTCACACGATTGATTACCCAAAAGCGAGACAGAATCAAGTTCGCCGGAGCAATAATGATATACCAAATGAGCACCGCTTGTCGAAATAAGCAGTGCAAAAGCAAGTATTGGGGGCAATATGGAGCGAAGAATACGCATGGCGACAATATACAACTTTTTTCGCTTCTAGGCGAGATGCAATCTACAGAAGATGAATCTACAAAAGATGAATCTACAAAAGATGAATCTACAAAAGATGAATCTACAAAAGATGAATC
>ERZ1066127.220-NODE-220-length-36670-cov-16.757367_pt1 | contig 36670 bp, 30 predicted proteins | sample MGYA00382774_ERZ1066127 | MGnify/ENA primary metagenome ERZ1066127 (study PRJEB33369, sample SAMEA5778357) | biofilm metagenome | biome: Industrial cooling water; feature: Water cooling tower basin; material: Biofilm | place: United Arab Emirates | collected...
AAAGAACTTTTTCAAAGACTCTGGAAAACCTAACAAAATGTGTTAGGTACTAAAGCTCAATCCGTAAAATGACAGTAATTTGGAAACCAAGTAAACGTTTTAAGTTTCCCCAACAACAACAACAACATTTATTGTGGAACTAGAAGTAAAATCAAAAATTATCAATGCCTCACGTGAACTTTTTTTTGAGTTTGGACCTTCGCGGGTAAAAATGGAAGAAATTGCTGAGAAATTAGCAATGAGCAAAAAAACGCTCTATAAATACTTTACCAGCAAAGATGAGGTATTAGCAGCAGTGTTAGACGCATCACATTGTGAGATTGAAGGTTTAATGCAAAATTTCAAGCATTCACTGACAGCAGCAAGCGATGAAGAATTTTTACAGCATCTTTCTGACGCAGGTCGTCAAATGGCTGACCGTTTAACATTAGTATGGCAATCACCCTTTCTCAAGGATATTCGGCGTTCTTATCCTGACTATTGGCAATCTTTTACGCAACGCCGCCGCACGGGTATTCTTTCCATGTTCCAGACTATTTGCGAGGAGGGCAAACGACGGGAAGTTTTGCGCAGTGAACTTAATTATGAGCTTTTTACACTGATGTATTTGGCGTGTATCGAAAACATCATGCACCCGACCGTTATGAACAGCCTTCAACTAAGCGGAGGAACTGTTTTTCAGATGACAATGGCAATCCTTTTTGGTGGTGTGATGACAGAAAAAGGGCGCGAAATCAGTACAGAATTTGAACATTATTGGCTTGCGGTTCCCCTCACCAAAAGCAGCAAGACACAAACACAACATCACACTTCAAGCAAGAATTCCCACAGCTAACCGAATTTTTCCGACGCTTCAGAAAATCAAAATTTTTCTGCGTTATAGATTCCTACAGATTGCACTCATAACGAATTTTCCCAAACTCTCCATTTTTTCATATACTATGAAAACCTTGTTTGCATCAATCGCATTAGCTTCAATAAGCCTTTGGAGCCTACAGAACATTGATTTACCAGTTCTTTATGCACAAAACATATCTGTTCCGGTCAGCAATACAAATCTTCAATCTGCACAGAAGATCCGCCTCACGCTTGAAGAAGCTGTAAAAATGGGGATGAGTTATAGCAAAACGCTCCATACATCCGAAATGAAGGTCAAAGCAGCGGAAGCACGTGTCGGTGAAACCGGAGCGGCAATGCTTCCAACTCTGGGTGTTTCCGCGACATACGCTCGTTTGTCAGATATTCCCGCCGACCGCCAATTTCAATTTCAACTCGATGCTTCGCAGTTCTTTCGTGGCACCGTTGACCCTGCGCTGCTTGCAGACCCGGCTGTTCGTAATAGTTTGACAGCTATTCGCCAATTAGCGACACCACCCCCACAAACAGGGGAGCCGGCGCAGCCCTCATCAGTCTTTCCGGTGATTTTAGATAATTATCAGTTACAGGCAAATATCAGCTATCCTGTTTTTACAGGCTTCCGCTTAGAAGCTGCAAAAGCAGCCGCAGAATACAACGCACAAGCTGCCTCACAAGATTTGGTGAAAGATCGCTTTGAGACAGAATTTTCCATCAAAAATGCGTATTGGTCACTCTATAAAGTACGCCAACTTCAAAAGTTGACCGCAGAGACAATTGAGCAAGTAACAGCGCGATTACAAGACGCTCAAAACTTGCTTAAAAACGGGCTTTTGACCACAAACGATGTCTTGCGCCTACAACTCCAACTGTCTAACGCAAAAATTACCAAAATTGATGCCGATAATGCCGAGCGTTTATCCTCATTGCAACTCAATAATTTGCTTGGTTTGCCCTTGTCAGCCGACGTGGAACTAGCTTCTCAAATTGAATACAAGCCCGGCACTGTTCCCGATTACGAAAAAGCTATTCAGCGCGCATTGGAATCCCGTGCGGAAGTAGGCGGTACGCAACTCCGCATCAAAGCTGCCGAAGAAGGTGTTCGCGCTGCACGAGGCGGGTATTTGCCAACTCTTGCAATTTCAGGCGGAGCCTTAGAGGCAAACCCTAACCAACGATTGAGTTGGCGCGGTGCCGAGTGGAATTTTACTTGGCAACTCGCAGCACAGCTTTCGTGGACAGTCTGGAATTGGAACACAACGGGCTATCAAGTAGCACAAGCAGAAGCGCAGGTTGCACAGGTCGAAGATGCCCTTTCAATGCTCAAAGACGGCATCAAACTTGAAGTTACGCAAAATTATTTCACGCTTCAGCAATCGCGTGAAAAGGTAGCAGTCGCGCAACAAGGTGTAGAGCAGGCGAATGAAAATTACCGCATTACCAACGAAAAGTTCAAAAAAGGCCTCGCTCTCACTTCGGATTTAACTGATGCAGAAACATTCCAACTGCAAGCAAAAGTAAATTATGTTTCATCCGTCGTTGACTATGAAATCGCACAAGCACGGTTGCTGAAAAGCATTGGCGACCAACCGGCATTAGCCGGAAAATAACAAAAACGAACATTCAAACTATTTCAAATTTTACCGAAAAAAGGAAAATGACCATGAAAGGCAAAATCATCGGAACGACGGTAACGGTAATCGCGCTTGGCTTAATCGTCATGACGCTGATGAATAATAAAGCCAAAAGTAAGGCAAAAGCCGAACAAAGCGAAATCTCGACAACGCTACCCGTACAGGTGCAGCAAGTTTCCTATACGCAATTGCAGGAAGATTTAACGCTCATTGGAACGGTACTCGCTAATAACGAAGTAACCGTGATTTCGGAAACATCCGGACGTATAAAGCAGGTAAATGTCAAAGTCGGCGATAATGTCAGTGCAGGAACACTTCTTGTCGCGGTCGATGATGAACTTCGCCAAGCGGCATTGCTTTCGGCGCAAGCAAATTTCGACAAGTCAAAAGCCGATTTCGACCGCACTGAAGCATTGTTCAAAGAAAAAGCCGTTACCGAATCACAACTTGATGCCGCAAAACTTGGCTTAAAAGCTGCCGAAGCACAGCTTATCACCGCTCGTCGCCAAGCCAAAGACACCCGTGTAACCTCGCCCATCGCAGGACAAGTAACAGCACGTCCGGTAGATATTGGCGCACAACTTAATCCGGGGTCGCCTGTTGCGACGGTTGTAGATATTTCTAAATTGAAAGTGAAAGTAAATGTTGCTGAAGCGGAAGTGTTTAAGCTCAAAGAAGGCGATAAAGTGAACATTACAACGGAAGTTTATCCGAGCACAGTCTTTGAAGGGCGCATTGCGTCTATCTCCGCAAAGGGTGATGAAGCACATACCTATCCCGTTGAGATTGCTTTGGCAAACAGTCGCAATAATCCGCTTCGCGCTGGAATGTTCGCCCGCGCAACGTTTGCTTCTGTAAAACGTGATAAATTCATCGCTATTCCCCGTGAAGCACTTGTCGGCAGTGTGAAAGATGCACAAGTCTATGTAGTTGAGAATGGCTCTACCGCACGTTTGAGAAGGGTTTCTGTTGGCGCAGAAGCAGATGGGAAATTGGCAATTATTCAAGGCTTAAAAGAAGGCGAAAGCATCGTTACTACCGGACAAAACAACCTCAAAGACGGCGCGACGGTAGCTGTGGTGAAATAAGTGTTGAGTTTTGAATGTTGAGTTTTGAGTTGTTGGAGGGTATTATTGCAAAGCATTATGGCTAAAGTTATTGAAGCGAAAAGTTTTGAGTTCGCCCTGAGTATTGTAAAATTGTATTCTCATTTGCAGCAGCAAAAAGAATTTGTACTATCAAAACAATTACTTAGAAGCGGCACCAGTATTGGTGCAAATGTCAGCGAAGCGCAAGCTGCTCAAAGCCTAAAAGACTTTATCTCGAAAATGTCCATTGCCTCCAAAGAAGCCCGTGAAACGCTCTACTGGTTGCGTTTGTTGCAGACATCTCAACTCGTTCAACACGATTTTACTCCATATCTTGCTGATGCGGAAGAAATCAATCGCATTCTGTCTGACATCTATTGTTAAAACTGCAAGTGAAAAGCTCAAAAAGAACGGCACTGAGTAGTGTTGAATTTTGAATGCCGAGTTTTGAGTGAGAAACAAGAGAAACTCTTCTGCAACAACCTTCCAATCCTTTATTTCAACATTCAGCCTTCAAAACGTACACAATGCAAGACTTTATCCGCACAAAATTCACCCGAAAAACTCAACACTCAACATTCAAAACTCAAAACTTCTTCCGACTATGACAATGACAGAACTTGCCATCAAGCGCCCCACGCTCGTCGTGGTTTTCTTTTCGGTATTGGGCGTTTTGGGCATCATGGGCTACATCCAGCTTAAATACGACCTTCTACCGAAAATTAGCCCTCCGGTGGTCGTGATTACAACTATCTACCCGGGTGCAAGTCCCAGTGAAGTGGAAACAAATGTCTCGAAAGTTGTTGAAGATGCCGTTTCCGGTATGGACAAAGTCTCAGCAATTCGCTCCACATCGAGCGAAGGACGCTCTACAGTTGTGATTGAGCTAGCACAATCGGCAAATCTTGATTTTTCCTTGCAAGAAGCACAGCGCAAGGTCAATCAAGTCTCGAATTTTCTTCCTAAAGATGCCCGTGCGCCCATTGTAGCGCGAGTGGCATTGGATGAAATTCCGGTGATTCGCATGGGCGCAACCTCGAATATGCCGAACCGCGAGTTCTATCAATTTATGAAAGACCAAGTACAGCCGCGCTTCTCGAAACTTTCCGGTGTTGCACAGATTACCCTTGTCGGTGGCGAAGAGCGGCAAATTCGCATCAACCTTAACGCTGACAAAATCAGGTCATTCGGGCTTTCGATTCCACAAGTGGCAGGTTTGATCAAGGCTTCAAATCTTGACTTCCCGACGGGTAAAGTGAAAGGCTCGGAAACGCAATATGTAGTGCGCCTTGCGGGAAAATTTACCTCACTTGATGAAATCAAAAACATGGTGCTTTCTCGCACACGTACAGGCGGCGAAATTCGCCTCGCTGATGTGGCGGAAGTGCAAGATGGTGTTCGTGAAATTACCAGTATCAACCGCGTAAGTGGCATTACGTCTATCGGCGTACTTGTCACCAAACAATCCGACGCAAACTCGGTGGAAGTGAGTAAACTTGTCCGCAAAGAAATTACCGAAACCGAAAAAGCATTCGCAGCAAAAAATCTGAAATTTACTATCTCCCAAGACGGTTCACTCTTCACGATTGATGCTGCCGACGCGGTGAAGCACGATTTGATGATTGCAATTGTGCTTGTTGCTGTGGTGATGTTACTCTTTTTGCATTCGCTTCGCTCATCGCTTATCGTCATGGTCGCCATTCCAACCTCGCTTATCAGCACGATTGCGGGAATGTGGGCATTTGGTTTCTCGCTGAATTTGATGACATTGCTGGCGATGTCGCTGGTGATTGGTATTCTCGTGGACGATTCGATTGTAGTCTTGGAGAATATTTATCGCCACTTGGAAATGGGCAAAGACAAACGAAAAGCGGCATTGGAAGGTCGGAATGAAATCGGATTTGCCGCGCTTTCGATTACGATGGTGGACGTAGTAGTATTTGTGCCGCTTGCACTCTTGCCGGGTATTGTGGGAAATATCCTACGCGAGTTTTCGGTTGTGGTGGCTGTTTCGACGCTCTTCAGTTTGATAGTTTCTTTCACTGTTACGCCCGTGCTGGCTTCGCGCTTTGCAAAGCATGAACGCATGACAGACGATACTCTAATGGGACGTTTTGCTCTTTGGTTCGAGCGAGTTTTTGATAAAATTACCGAGCAATATAAACACTTGCTTGTGTGGGCATTGGCGCACCGCAAGACGACGATTTTCCTTGTGGTGATGATGCTCGTGGCTTCGATTGCACTTATTCCTCTCGGTTTTATCGGTGCTGAATTTATTGCACAAGCAGACAGAGGCGAATTTGCTATTCAAATTGAACTTCCGCCCGGAGCAACCTTTGAACAAACCAATCAAACAACACTTGCAGTCGAAAAGATTGTCGCAAAAATTCCCGAAGTCCAACGTACCTTTGTCAACGTTGGTGCAGCTTCGTCAGGGTTTATCGGAGTTTTTGCGAATAATACCGCCGAAATCAACGTAACGCTCTTCCCGATGGATGAACGCAAACGCTCGACCGACGATGTGATGTTCGACATCAAAAAACAAACTGCCGGAATCCCCGGAGTAAAAGTACGTGCAAGCCCTATCGGTATTTTCGGTGGTGCGAATGAAGCACCGATTCAAATGGTAATTAACGGTACAAATTACGAGGAAGTATCAAAAGCAGCCAAGCAAATACGTGATATTGTGGCTGAAGTACCCGGAACAGCCGATGTACGCTTATCTTCCGAAGACGGCAAACCGGAAACCCGCATTGAGATTGACCGCCAGAAACTTGCTGCTTTTGGACTTACTATCAACGATGTAGGAAGTGCCCTCCGTATAGCACTTGCGGGCGATGATGACACGAAATTCCGCGACGGCAATACAGAATACACAATGCTCATTTCACTCGACCAATTCGACCGCTCGAAACCGGAAAATCTGGGTTCGCTGACATTTGTCAATCCGCGCGGTCAGGTGATAGAATTGCAACAATTCGCTACAATTTCGCAAGCCGTTGGTCCAACGCAGCTTCAACGCGAAAACCGCAATAGCGCGATTACGCTCTTTTCCCAAGTTGCGGGTCGTCCTTCGGGGTCTGTGGTTCAGGATGTTGATAAAGCCTTGCTTGGTAAAGTTCCGGCAGGTGTAACATATTCTTACACAGGAAATCAGAAAAACCAGAACGATTCGTTTGCCAGCATGGGTATTGCAATTGCGATTGCGATTCTCTTTGTGTACTTTGTGATGGTCGCGCTGTATGATTCTTATGTGTATCCGTTTGTGGTGATGTTTTCCGTTCCGGTGGCGATTGTGGGCGCACTTCTGGCACTCGCGCTTGCAAACAAAGCACTCAGCATTTTCACGATGTTGGGGATGATTATGCTTATCGGTTTGGTAACGAAAAACGCAATTTTGATTGTGGACAGAGCAAATCAAGTCCGCGAGGAAGAAGGACTTTCCACGTATGACGCACTCTTGGAAGCAGGACAATTACGTCTTCGCCCGATTGTCATGACAACGGTGGCAATGATTGTCGGTATGCTCCCGATTGCTGTTGGCGGCGGTGCGGGTGGTGAATGGAAATCCGGTTTGGGATGGGCGCTCATTGGCGGTCTGACCAGTTCGATGTTCCTTACACTGATTCTTGTTCCGGTGGTCTATATCAAATTTGACCAATGGCGCACGAGCGTTCCGGCATTCTTCCGTCGTGTATTCCGCATCAAACCTGAACCAGAACATCATCATCTGCCGGACACATTGCCGGAAGGCTTCCCGGTTAGTATTGGCGAAGGCGCACCGGCACTGCGTTCTGCGGTGCAGGACAAAGATGCGCAATAGAACGTGTGCATCAATTTTGCCGTAAAATATACAACAAAAGCCGCTCCAGCTATCAACAGCAGAGCGGCTTTTGTGATATTTTGCCTACCTAAAAACGCCATTCTATGCCCAAAGAAGCAACATAGTTAAACGGCAAGCCGGGTTCGATAAAGGGATATTGACCATTTGTAGCTCGGTCAGGATTGATCCAAATAGAAGCGACATATTTCGCATTCAAAAGATTATTTCCTCGTACAAAGGCGTTCAGATGTAAATGCTCGTCAAAGAGCGCTTGTCGAAAGCCGATTGTGCCGTCAAGTAATGAATAGAAGGGAGAGGTCAGCGTATTGGCATCATTGGCAAAGTAGCTACCAACGGTGCGCCACTCAAGTTCGGTGAAAAACTGCGGTGCAAAATTGGGTTGATAACGCAAACGTACAGCCGAGAAGAAATCAGGGATTCCGGGCATTTTGTTCCCATTATAACTGACGAATCGCCCTTCCAACGTGCGGCTAACATAGACAGAATCAATGCGGTAATCCACGAAGAGATTACTTGAATAAGTTGCCGTTGCCATGAGGGAAACACCACCCTGAAACTCCGCTTGCAGACTTGCTTCTACGCCTCGACGCTGAGAACGTCCCGCCGTAAAATAAAAACGTCCGCCTCGGTAGGGAATAATATCATTCACAACATCCACTTGATACAGCGCAAGGTCGAATGACAAGCGGCTGAGAAATGATGCTGCATCAGTCAGGATAATACTTTTTGTACCGACTTCGTAAGTGGTAGATTCTATCGGCTTCAGAAGGATATTGATAGAACGCACGGTATCTTCCCCAAAGACATTTGGCGGGTCGGTTTCATTCCCCGCCGGAACTTCCACTCCGCCGCCAAGATTTGCATATACCGTCCAAAGTGGCGTAATATGGTACGTGATGCCCAGTTTAGGTGTGAGACGTTCAAATGTGCGGCTTTCATTGATTTTGGGGTTAAAAAAATCTTCGTTAAAGTAAGCAATATTGTCATACCGTAAACCACCTGTGATGCTCAGATTTGAGCCTATCATGACTTCGGCTTGTGCGAATGCACCAAGATTTTGTGCGCCTTCGCGCTTGTTTGTTTGCAGACGTGTACCGCGCTGACCATTGACTTGATTGTAAAATAAAAGCGAACCATCTTGATATTGAATATCGCCACCGGCAAGGAAACTCGCGTGTACGTCATCGCTGAAGTGCGTTGCATTGCGAAAAATGAGGTTGCCTCCGGTATGATAACGGTTGAAATCCCGAAAAGTATTGCGCTCAGAGCGTTGCAAATACTTGCTTTGGAGAAAGGTCATGGCAGAAATGGTATTATTTGCATTGAAATGATGCTCAAATGTTGTACCAATGCGCCCCAGACGATTGAAACGACGCTCGTTTCTCTGTACATACGTCGGGCTGTAAATAGCGGGATCGTTTTGTGCTTGCGCAGGGTTTGCATCAAATTGCTCTTGTGTAAGTGGTCCCGGAATTTGAAAGGCGTTACTTGCGCCTGTGATGAACGTATTTAAGCGGGTTTTGGCGGAAAGATTTGATAAGATTCCGACGTAAAATTGCGATAACGCGCTTTGTGATTGCGCTCTGAATCCTTCAAACTGTGTGTTATTAACCGAAATATACACTTTCCCGATGTCAGTGGGCGTTCCGGCGCGAAGGCTTTGTTTGGAAAAGCCATAAGAGCCGGTCATTGCTTGTATGCCGATGTACGGACGGTCAAGTTCAGGAATTGTGTTAATGCTGACAACTCCTCCGGCAGCATTACCCCAAAGCGCCGAGGCATTGGAGCGCAGAACTTCAATACTTGTAGCACCGGAAAGGTCAATAAGGTCAAACGCCGTGCGTCCGTCGGGTTCGGTTTCGGGAATACCGTCAATGTAAAAGCGAATACCGCGTGAAGTTCCTGCATTGGAGCGCTCTCCCGCGCCACGAGCGCCAAAGCCGCGTATCATCACGCGAACATCCTGATTACCAGTGCGAGATTGTACCAAAGCCCCGGGAACAAGTGCTAATGCCTCATCCAGCCCAAAGCCGCGAGAATTTTCAAAAAGACTTTTGGGAACAACAGTAATAGCAAGCGGGACTTCAAGCGCCTTTTCCGGCTGTCGGAGCGCAGTAACTGTAATTTCATCTGCGCGGACAATTTTTTTGCGCGTTGCAGAAGTGCTGTCTTGTATAGGCTTTGCTGATACCGGAGAAGCAAGTATGAATGCGCTTAACAAGACAAATAAGTAGTTTAAGGGGAGTTTCATGGTCAAATAAGAATGTGAACAATAGGTAAAACTGCACTTCAAATCTGGTGTTGTAGGCAAAGCAGTTGCTACAATCCACAAGATGAAGTGCAGAGAAACAATAACGCTATGATTCACAGACTATGCGGTGGGTGGAAAATATCACGGTCGCTTCCCCGCAAAAGAGTGCCTTGCGAGTGGGGAGCGGGAAGAATCTCTTGAGAAAGAGCCGGTATAGGCGTAAGAGCGCACGATGATTGTACGGCGCGTAAATCGGGCGTTGTAGCGGCGGGTTTGGGTAAGGTGGAATCGTTGCCGTGTTTGTTATTTTCGAGAACACGAGTAATATAGCCCCTGCCAATCTCTTTATTAACGGGATTATTAGGGTCGAAATGCTGGTAGTGGTGGGTGAGAATATCTTCCCATTCCCATTCATAAATACACCATGCCAAGCCTGTGCCGTTCAGCGCGACAAGCACCAATGGCAATAAAAACGCAGTAACAATGCGCTGTGTAAGGCTTCGACGAAAGTAAGACATGGATAAAAATCTGAAACGCCAGTATTGACGGTGTTTATTGGGTTTTCCCCGTAAGATTATCATACATTTTACGGACTAACTGAATGTCTTCCCATGTAGCCCGCTTCCATTCAGGGTTACGAAGCAATGCTGCCGGATGATAGGTTGCGATAAGCGGTATTCCTCTATATTCCAGTGTTTTACCACGAATTGCTCCCATCGTGTGCTTTGATTTCAAGAGCGTATTGACTGCCGTCAGTCCGAGCGCAAGGATGAGTTTGGGCTGAATGAGTTCGATTTGTTTGTACAAATACGGTTCGCATTGTTCGACTTCATCTGCTTCAGGGCGGCGATTTTCCGGCGGTCGGCATTTAATGATATTTGCAATATAGACTTCTTCGCGGGAAAAATTGACTGCCTCCAAAATTTTTGTTAAAAGTTGCCCACCACGCCCGACAAATGGCTCACCTTGCGCATCCTCGTCTGCTCCGGGAGCTTCACCAATGACGAGTAAATCTGCATTGGGATTACCTACACCAAATACAAAGTTAGTTCGCGTTGCACCGAGTTTACAATTCAGACACGTGTGAATATGATTGTATAAGACCGTAAGAGAAGATGCGTCGCGCCATGCGGGATTGACAGTTGTTGAAGGTGTTGTTGCCATTGCTGTTTTTTGTGGAATGGAAGATTCAGCAAAGAGTGTCTCGTTTGAAGGGTGTATTGCTGGAACAGAAGTGGGTGGAAAAGAAGTGGGTGGAAAAGAAGTGGGTGGAAAAGAAGTGGGTGGCGTATTACTTGGAATATTGACTTGTTGTTCCGATTGTTGTGATATTGCAAGGTTTTGTAATGTTACATCGTGTGATATTTCCTCACGCGAGACTATATCACCGGTTGCATCGGAACTATGCTGAACCTTTACTGGCTCGAGATATGCAAGATTACCACCGAGTGCTTGACGTTGCTGCAAATAACGCTCAATTTTATTTAAGAGCGGTGTATTGTTGTCATGTGATTCGGTCATAGTGCAAGAGTTTTTTACGCTGACAAATGATAAAAGTTACCGTTAGTAAGAAATTTTATGTAATTTAGAGGCTGTTTTGCTAAATCACAAATAATTACGCAACGTCTATTGTTGCTATTTTCCTATTCTCGTTCTACATACCATTCGTTTTTCCGCTATGAGTACAAGCAAAGAGCAGCGCTCAGAAAAGCCCCAAATATACCTTTTTGTCGGTGTTGGTTTACTGGTGATGCTGGCAATAATATTTGCCGGATTTTATGCCGAAGCATACGTGAATCCTTGGGTCAAAGGTAAACCGGAGCGGTATGGCGAAACCGTTCTTAAAACTCCATATCCCAAAGTTGTCGAGCCAAACCCGCAACCAAGCGGTTCTTTAGATGAAATCTTAACCGCGAAACTCCCCGCACCACCTGATGATCCAAATTTATCGGTGCGCCAAGGCTTAATACTTTGGCTTCGTGGGGATGCTGTTCCTAAAGGTACAAAGGTTGGCGACCTTATTCCCATTTTGCCGGATGCTTCGCCGCTCCGCAACGATGCTCGTCAAGTTTATCCTATTAGTCGCCCACGTTATGCACAGGGTGATATTAATGGTATCGATGCTTTACATTTTGACGCAAAAGACTCGTTTTATTATTTTGAAAATAATTTTGGTATTAGTCCTGTAAGCGTCTTTGCTGTATGGCAGCGCAAGGAATACGGCGGAAGCGGTGCAGTATTTCAGCGTCTGTATTCAAGCGGTGGTTATGGTACGGATTATGAAAACGCGAAGTCTTGTCCTCCCGGACAGCCGGCTTATAATGGTATTTATTGTAGTGCTTTTGACCCGAAAGGTGATGGAACAGATATTATCGATGCGAATGGTCAAGCACTCGGACCACAAACAGCACCTACATTTCACAAGAACATTTCTACCGAACCTGTTGATTTGCGCCGGTTTACTATCGGTCGTTTGAACAGCGGACCGGTACAGTATTTTTCAGGTCAATTAGGCGAAATTTTGTTGTATAACCGCGCGTTATCACCCGAAGAACAAAAACAAGTAGAAACATATCTCAAGAAAAAATATAAGCTCAACACACAGGCACAATAAACCTGAAGATATTGAATAATCATATTCACCATGACTAAAAAAGCAACACTTCAACTTGACGGCGTTATGCGCCTTGTCGGGACAAATGAGACAGGACGCACGACGGCATTTGATGTTTCTGCCGAACATGGCGGAAATGATTCCGCAGCATCACCGATGGAAGTTTTTCTTCAATCGGCTGCGGCTTGCTCGGGAATGGATATACTGAGCATCATTCGCAAAAAACGCAAAACGGTTGGTAATTTGCGCATTGCTATTGAAGGAGAGCGCGCCGAAGAGCATCCTCACGTTTACACGAGCATCCATGTTCGTTATATTCTGACGAGTCCCGATGCCACCGAAGCCGATTTACGCCGTGCGTGCGAGCTTTCGCAAGACCAGTATTGTAGCGCATTTGCAATGATTAAACGAAGTGGCTGTGCGGTATCGTGGGAAGCAACGCTTGAACGTCCACAACTATAATTCTCGGTTGTAAGCCGATGCACGAACTCTTATGCAACGCATCTATTGATGCTCAAGGCTGTTCGTTATGATAAGTTCACTATGATAACTACACCGTATTAATGTGATGTTTTACATTAATACCTCCTTTATCACATTTTTCCTTTAGAATTACAATTATGAGCAAATCAGCACTAGATTATATTGTGCCCAAAACAGCGGCTACACGCTCCCGCTACAAGCCGGGTAGTCGCCCTTCATTTGCACACTTTGTCGAAGATTATATTAACCAAGAAATTGATATTCAAGGTAATTTCTTCGATTTTATGACTCTGCGCAATGGTTACTTTAGCTATGGTATTACCGCTCATCACCTTGGTTTCATTATACGCCGCATGATTCCTGAGGTGCTCATTCACTCAAAAAAACAAGATGAGCGAATTGTCCGCGAACATTACGACCGAGGCAACGATTTTTTTCGCTCGTTCCTTGGTCCTCGTATGGTCTATACAAGCGGTTTCTTTGTTGATTTGGAAACTGACACATTAGAAATGGCACAAGACCGCAAAATGCAGATGGTTTGCCAAAAACTCCATATGAAAGAAGGCGATCGTCATTTGGACATCGGTTGCGGTTGGGGAACACTCGTCACCTATTCTGCTAAGCATTTTGGTGCGAATTCGACAGGGGTAACGATTGCTCAAGAAGGCTATAATTGGGGTATGAAGCAAATCGCCGATAATGGTGTAAGCGACCGTGCGCGTATTTTGCGTATGGATTACCGTGATATTCCAAAACAAAAATTCGATAAAATCACGTGTTTGGAAATGGGCGAACACGTTGGTATTCGGAAGTTTCAAGGCTTTATTAATCAAATCTATAACTTGCTTGAAGATGACGGTAAATTCTACATTCAACAAGCTGGTTTACGTGCTAATCCGGGTATTTTCTCCACCGGTCAGCACTGGGAAGACTTGATTTGGGGTTTGTTTATGAATGAATATATTTTCTCCGGTGCTGATGCTAGCACACCGCTTGCATTCTTGGTTCGCTGTCTGCAAGAAGCAAATTTCGAGGTCAACACCGTTGAGAATTTAGGTATTCACTACTCACACACGATTCATAAATGGTATAACAATTGGATGGAAAACGAGGAATATATTAACAGCACATACGGCGTATGGTGGTTCCGTCTTTGGCAGATTTTCTTGCGCTGGTCGGTGGATATTGGTGCGCAAGGCTCTTCTACCTGCTGGGCAATTATTGCTCACAAGAATTTCAATGAAACCAATCGTAATGAGTATATCGGTAAATTGAACCTTGGTGAACGTGCATTAGAACTAGCTGTCCCGACGACACTGTAAGTAACAAAGAAGAAAAGAGCCTTGCGCCTTCAAGGGAAAGCAAGGCTCTTCTTTTTGTAGAATGTTGTTGGAGAAAGACCTGTCGCGGCAGCTTATCTAAACTACGCAGCAACAATACATTCCTGAATGTTTTTTTTTGCTCATCATGGATATACGACGTTTTTTACACGGACGAAATATCACGATTGTCGTGAGTGTGGCGATATTAGTGGGCTTCGGGCTACTCATTATTGCTTCGGCGTTGCATAAAAGTCTCGCGCCATCGGTCAATCCAATTATTGAGCAATCGGACGACCTCGTGCGTCAAGGCGACCAAATCCAAGTAAACTTACTGAATGGTTGTGGTGACCAAGGCGTGGCACGACGTATGATGAACTACCTGCGTTCATGTGGGTTTGATGTCGTTGAAATTGATAATTATTCGCGGTTTTCCGTTCAACGGTCATTTGTGATTGACCGCGTGGGAGACTCGCTTTCCGCAATGAAAACAGCAAAAGCCTTGGGAATAGCGGATTCGCTGCGTGTCGTGCGGCTTGATTCTTCACTCTATGTCCGTGCAAGTGTAGTCATCGGTAAAGATTACCGCCTTTTGAAGCCGTTTCAATAAACGTTTGATGTGGTACACCGAAAGCCCCAAAAGGGTAGTATGGATGCGGAGTCCAGCCCTCTTTTTTCAATTACTTATCTATTGTGCAATTATGAACAATCGCTTTTTTACTGCTGCTGCTGTCGCTTTTCTTTTGGCGGCGTTGCCTGTCTTCGCTCAAACTATGAGCCATGAACAACTTGCCGAAAAACACCAAGCCCTCGAAGCCGAACATCGTGCGATGGAAAAAGAACATCGCCAAATGGAGAAAGAGCATCAAAAAATGCTACGCGAACACGGAAAACTCGCTAAAGGCAAAGATGCTGACCACAAATCTATCGAAAAAGAGCATCAAAAAATGATGCGCGACCATGACAAAATCGTGAAGCAGCACGAAAAACTTGTTCGTAAACACGCTGCTTTAGAAAAACGTCATAAATCCGGCAAGGTCAGCGCAGAACAAATAACAAAAGACCATGAAATGCTCGAAAAAGAGCATGAGACTATGAAGCAAGAGCATGAAAAAATGAAGCAGGAACACGAGAAAATGAAAGCAGAACACGCTAAAATGCTGGAAGAACATAAGAAGTAAGTTAATATCTACCAAAATCTTACCTCCACCCGCTATGCTGCCATAAATAAAGCATCAAACGGGTGGAGTTTTTTTTATTGAGTGCTGCAACTTTTTCCCGACCTTGTGCATCTTCCCTCTATACACGAAAACTATTGACCGAAACATCCGTTGCTGAATGACCGAAATGCCCGTTCATACCACGCATGACACAAACCAACACGACCGATTTTATGCGCTTGTCGAGCCGCATATCGAAGCCGTTGGGCGGTTTGTTCATGCTCTTACGCGCAACCGCGAAGAAGCACGGGATATTGTCGGTGATGTGCTGCTGACGGCATTTGAAAAACTTGACACTCTCAAAAGCGAGCAGGCATCAGCTTCGTGGCTGTTTTCGATTGCGAGAAATATTGTCTATCAGCAAAAACGACGGCAAAAATTTTGGGGCTTCTTCGACGAAACCAAAGCCACAGAACGACCTTCCGAAGCCGCACAGCCGGATGTTTCTACCGATGTCGCACTTTTGCACGAGGCTTTAGCACGCCTTCCTGAAGCGCAACGAGAAGCCATTACACTGTTTGAGATAGCAGGACTTTCTCTCGAAGAAATCCGCGAAATACAAGGCGGAACGCTTTCCGGCGTCAAATCTCGCGTCAGCCGCGCACGAGAAGAACTCAAAAAACGCTTGACTACTGAGCAATGACTACTGACCAAGTAACCAATGACCAAATTAGACAAATACTTTGACCGCGCCCGCCGCGCCGAACCGCCTCTGCAAAAGGATGAAGTGAGCAGCATCCTTGCAGAGAAGTTGAAACAGCGCTCAGATGACGACGATGCTCACCGTCGTTACAAGAGTGTGTTTTCTCATGGTGTAGGGCGAATTTTTTCACTTCTTTCCCCTAAAGGTTGGATTATGCTTTCCATGCTCACAAGTGCGGTGGTCGCATTTATGCTGCTTCTGCCCAATATTTCACGGAATACTCGTATTGAAGAGACTCCCAAGACTCAGTCCGCTCCGGCAATGACAACAAATCGCCCCAACAACAAAATAACCAACAATCAAGCAAATAAGCCCGAAGTAGCGAGAAGCCAAGCAAACAAACCCCAAATAGCCAGTAACCAAACAACGAAGCCTCAAGTAACCAATAACCAAGTAATAGCTGACCGCCTGCCCGCACCGTATGATTTTGTGCCTGTGGATGAACCGCCGAGCATTGATATTGGTACATTGAATAAAAGCGTTCAATACCCTGAAGAAGCCAAAAAACTTGGCATTGAAGGTAAAGTTAATGTGCGGGTACTGGTGATGCCTGATGGTCACACAAACATCGAAAAAACGTTTATTGAGACTTCTGACGCACGGATGCTTGATAGCGCTGCGCTGAAAGCAATTTTTGCTACACAATGGACTCCGGCAATCTATGCGGGAAAAAGAGTAGCTTGCTGGGTGAGTATACCGATTACCTTTCGCAACCCTGAGCGTATTGGGGCAAAATCTGTTCAAAAGGCGCAAATGCTCACCCTTACAGAAAAAGAACTCAAAAACATAGGCGTAGAGTCATTGGAAGAAGACATTTTGCAAATTCTCGGCTGGAAAAAATCGCGGGAAGATATACTTCAAATGCGCATTAGCATCAACTCAAGCATCACGCCAAAACTTATGCCGGATAGCGTATTTACCGAATATGTTCACAACCTCCGTAAGCAAGGCAAATACAAGCTCGCAGGGGATTGGGAAATGGCACAATGGGTGCAAGGCAAGCGTTCAATTCGGGGGCTATTAGCCGATAGTGCGTTGAATCTTAATAAATCAGGTTTGACTACGATTGTCGCTCCGAAAAAAATGCCCGCGAATGCGGCTGAATTACGCCGGCAAGCCCGTCAATTCTTGCTTCCACGCCTCGTTACCGATGGGCATAATTATCGCTATTTTGTGGATTTGTCGGATTTACCAAGCCTTCAAAAAAGCAGAGAAACACAAAAAGAAACGCAAGCTTATTTTGAGGAACTAAAACAAATGAAACTTGATAGCACACAAGTTGTGGACTCTTTGAGAGCTTTTTTTGCAAGATTTTTAAGGAATGCTTCGCCAACATATAACGCAATGAAAGCTACAAAAGATAGTAACGAATATAAGCGCTTACATACTCAGTTTCAGCAAGAACTTGAGCAGGCTACATTGCGCAATAAGCAAGAAGAAGAACAATTCGAGCAAGAAAAATCCGACATCAGCAAACTCATCGGCATTCGTATTGTCAGCAAACAAGCCCGCTCTGAGGGCGACGAATACTTGCTTTGGTATGACCCCACGCCGGAGTTTATTGCCCTTTTGCCGGAGCGGTATCGTATTGGGTTGGAGCGTGAAGTAGAGGCGGCAAAAAAGTATGCGACGAAGTGCGAAATTCCCACCGAAGAAGAGCGCAAGGCAGTTCCGGGCTATTTTGATTCTTGGCGCTCTTGCGACGGTACACTCAAAATCACGAGTATTTTCCCCAATCCTGCCGACGTGCAAGCAACCGTACGCTTTACGCTGCAAGAAGCCCGTAGCATCACCATCACGGTACATAACCTGAACGGTGAACGCCTCGCCATTCTGGAGCCTACGCCAGTACTGCCTGCGGGCGAACACGAGCTGCCGCTTGATTTCACAGGGCGGAATATCGGTGTCTATTTGCTGGCACTTTCGACCGATAAAAACGAAACAGCGATTAAGCGGGTGATGATTGTGCGGTAATTGTTGTTTCCGCTATTGCAACACATCGGGCGGTCTGAAGACACTGCGTGAATACTGTACGTCAAGACCCGCCCGATGTGTGTTTTATAGCTTGTGTGCGGTTATTCTAAGCGTTTCATCTGTGGGAAAAACAGGACATCGCGGATAGAATCTTGATTGGTAAGCAGCATCACCAGGCGGTCAATCCCAATGCCCAAGCCTGCTGTGGGCGGCATTCCAATTTCCAATGCGTGGAGAAAATCTTCATCCAAGGTCATCGCTTCGTCGTCGCCACCTGCTCGGAAGCGTGATTGTTCCTCAAGTCGCTGGCGTTGGTCTATCGGGTCGTTTAATTCCGAATACGCATTGGCAAATTCTTGACCATTGATGTACAATTCAAAGCGCTCCGTTAAGCCTTCTTTGGAGCGGTGTTTTTTTGCCAGAGGTGACATTTCAAGCGGGTAATCAATAATGTACGTCGGTTGAATGAGGTGATGTTCGACTTTTTCACTGAAAATTTCGTCAATCACCTTGCCAGCACTTGCTTTGGGGTCAATTTCTACACCGAGTTCTTTCGCAATGGCGTGCAATGCCGGTGCGTCTAAGCCGCTTACATCCTTACCAGTGTATTCTTTAATACTCTCCAAAAGCGGTAATCGGCGGAAAGGAGGTTGAAGCAAAATTTCTTTTCCATCTACTTCGATTGCCGTGCTACCAAGCGCTGTTTCAGCGATATGCGCAAGCAGATTTTCCACCATTTCCATCATCCAGAAGACATCTTTGTACGCAACATAAATTTCCATCATGGTAAATTCGGGGTTATGGGTTTTGTCCATGCCCTCATTACGAAAATCTTTGCTGATTTCGTACACGCCTTCAAAGCCGCCTACAATCAAGCGTTTGAGATAAAGTTCGTCCGCAATACGGAGATATAAGGTTGTGTCGAGCGTATTGTGATGCGTCGTGAAAGGACGTGCCAACGCGCCGCCATAAAGCGGCTGTAAAATCGGAGTTTCTACTTCAAGCCACCCACGTTCATCGAAGTAGCGACGCATGGCGGTAATAATTTTGCTGCGCTTGACAAAAACATCGCGGATATGAGGATTCACAACCAAGTCTTTGTAACGCTGGCGATAGCGTAATTCCTTGTCGGCAAAGGCATCATACATGACTTTGTTCCCTGCTTCATCTTCGACTTCTTTGGCAATCGGAATTGGCGAGAGTGATTTACACAAAAGGACAAGTTCTGTCGCGTGAACGCTTATTTCGCCCATTTTCGTACGAAAAACATAGCCTTTCACGCCAATAATATCGCCAATATCGTAGAGTTTGAAATCATCGTAATTGGGAATATCGCCTGTGCGAAGATAGATTTGAATTCTTCCCGAAGCGTCTTGGATATGGCAAAAACTCGCCTTTCCCATTCTTCTGAGCGCCATAATACGCCCTGCAACAGCAACATTCTTAAATTCATCAGCAGCATCGTCGTTAAAATTCTGAAGAATTTGCGTTGCATCGTGCGTTTTATCAAACGAATAAGGATAAGGATTGATGCCGCTTTTCAATAGATGGTCGAGTTCCTCGCGGCGGCGGAGTTCTTGGTCGTTCAGTTCGCGCATGGTTGTATAGTGAATGGTGAATCTGAGTAAAGCTGTGAAATTGTGAACAACAAGTGTATGAATAACAAATGCCCCAATAATTGAATTGGGAACGCAAAGTTACGCAATTCCTGATAAAATCTTGACAAACCTTAAAAGCAGAGTGAGAAAATTTTTGATAATCACAAAAAAAGTGCGATATTTGGAGTTTGTATCAAAACGACTTGACCTTACTAAACCAATCGTTTGCAAACCAAATTTTGTCTCATTATCGCAACAATGTTACTTGGGTAAATTCAGAAGCACACGGCGACCGCCGATGAACAAAAAGCACGACTTAAATGTACGTGTTAATGAAGAAATTGATGCTGCGCGTGTCCGCGTAGTGGATGAAGACGGGCAAATTATCGGTATTATGTCTGCACAAGAAGCGCTTGACTACGCTATTGAGCAGGGATTAGATCTTATCGAAATTGCTCCGAAAGCCGAACCACCGGTCTGCAAAGTAATCGACCTCGGCAAATACCGCTACGAGCAGCAAAAACGCGAGAAACAGCAGAAGAAAAGTCAACACCAGCAGCATTTGAAGGAAATTCGCTTCAAAGCGGCAACCGACACTCACGATTTTGATTTCAAAACACGCCACGCCCGCGAATTCCTTTTGGATGGTGATAAAGTGAAAGCAAGCGTGATGTTTCGCGGTCGGGAAATTGTCCACTCGGCACTCGGTATCGAAATGCTCAAGCGCTTCGTTGCTGCCTTGGAGGATGTTTCCAAGATCGACCAAGAAATCAAAATGGAAGGTTCTACGTGTTCGGTTATCCTTTCACCGGAGAAAAAAGTACCCGGGACGAAAAAAGCTGGTGAGTAAGATCTCCCCTTTGAACACTTGTTTTGAAGCGCTGTACGATATGGGTATGATTGTACAACACTTCTTCAATGTTATGTTTTAATTCACCGTATTCCCACTTTTTTGCGCAGAATTCCATGCCAAAAATGAAGACCAATAGCGCTGCGAAAAAACGCTTCAAAATTACCGGTACCGGTAAAATCAGCCGCCGTCGCGCTTTTCATCGTCATATCCTCATGGGTAAAAATGCCAAGCGTCGTCGTCGTATCGGTCAAGGTACACTCGTCGCTGTGAGCGATATGCCAAACATCAAGTATTTGCTGAATATCTAAAAGATTGTCTAACTGCGTTCAGCAAAAACTCTGCGAACTTCGTGTTTTCTCCGAATGAAAACCGCTCCGTTCCGCAAAATACGCGCGTTGCGCCAGCAGAGAGACAATGTCATAGCGACGGTAGTCGTATAAATTGTTCTACTCAAAAGGCTCATCGTTCAAAGACAACAAACGTATTTTCCAACATTCCTTTCTGAGGATTTTTTACTATGCCACGTTCAAAAAATAAAGTCGCATCACGCGCCCGCCGCAAAAAGATGCTTGAGTACGCCAAAGGCTACTGGGGCGCTCGAAGCAAAGTCTGGACTATTGCCAAACACCACATTGAAAAAGGCTGGCAATATGCGTACCGCGATCGTAAAGCGAAAAAACGCGAATTCCGCAGCTTGTGGATTACTCGTATCAATGCTGCTGCCCGCGCCAATGGTCTCAGCTACTCACGTTTGATTCATTTGCTCAATGAAAAAGAAATCAAACTTGACCGCAAAATGCTTGCTGATTTGGCGATGAACCAGCCGGAAGCCTTTGCAAAAATTGTTGAAAAAGCGAAATCGTAAGCACGAGCGCACACTTCAACACCTTCATACCCAACCAACAACGCCGTACAAATAAGTATTTGTGCGGCGTTGTTGCATTTTATACGCAAAAATACCACGCTCTTCGTGCAGAGTTTTTCGTATTGTTTGCCCATTTTTCCGTACATTTGTAGTCTTGCAAAAAAATGAACAATTGATTTTCCTTCACTAACGAAGAGCTATTATGAGTTTCTGGAAACGCACCGTTGATTGTGGTTCATTGCGCCCTGAGCATATCGGGCAGGAAGTCGTCTTAAACGGCTGGGTAGCGCGTGTCCGCGACCTCGGCGGATTGATTTTTATTGACGTGCGCGACCGTTACGGCTTGACGCAAGTTGTGATTATTCCCGAAAATGACGAGCGCGTTACCGCAAACGCACGGGAATTAGGCGCAGAGTACGTTGTGGCAATCAAAGGGAAAGTACGGAAGCGTGAAAGCATCAATCCCAATATGCCGACGGGAGAAATCGAAGTGCTGGCAAACGATGTGCAGCTCATTAACCGCGCAGAATTGCCTCCGTTTGAAATTTTGGAACATTCCGAAGCTGGTGAAGATTTACGCTTGACATACCGCTACATGGATTTGCGCCGCCCTGATTTGCAGCGCAATTTTATCATTCGGAACAAACTCTATCAAATCACGCATGAATACTTCGCTGAACACAATTTCCTCGAAGTAGAAACACCAACACTGACCAAATCTACACCCGAAGGAGCACGAGATTTCTTGGTTCCAAGCCGCCTACACAAAGGCAAGTTCTATGCCCTTCCACAGTCACCCCAGCTTTTCAAGCAATTGCTGATGGTCTCGGGATTTGATCGTTATATGCAAATTGTTAAATGTTTCCGTGATGAGGATTTACGCGCTGACCGCCAACCGGAATTTACGCAAATAGACGTTGAGATGACGTTTATTGACCAAAATGATGTCCTCGCGCTGATTGAAGGCTTTATTGCGCGGCTCTGGAAACAAATTCTTGATATTGACGTACCTCTTCCTTTCCGGCGTATGAGTTTTGAAGAGGCTTTGACACGCTATGGCAGCGACAAGCCGGATTTGCGGTTTGGTATGCACCTTGCGACACTGACGGATATTGTGAAAGATTCAACGTTTGGCGTATTTACGGATGCAATTGCTACAGGCGGCATTGTTGCTTGCCTCAGAGCCGAAGGATGCGCAGAGTATTCCCGAAAAACGATAGATGAACTCACCGAATTTGCGAAAAAATACGGCGCAAAGGGCTTGGCATGGATGAAATTCACCAGTGAAGGAGTAAATTCGCCGATTGCGAAGTTTTTCACCGAGAGCCAAATCGCTTCCATTAAGGAAACATCCGGTGCACAAGAAGGCGACTTGCTCCTCTTTGGCGTTGGGGAGTATGAACGGACATATACGATTTTAGGCGCTTTGCGCAATGAAGTAGCACGTCGGCAGGGAATTTTGGAACAAGTAAAAAATACATATTCTTTCCATTGGGTACTGGATTTCCCGCTTTTAGAGTATTCCGACGAGGACAAACGCTATATTGCGCGCCATCACCCCTTCACTTCGCCCATGCACGAAGATATTCCGCTTTTGGATACCAAGCCGGAAGCAGCACGGGCGGTCGCGCATGACCTCGTTATTAACGGCTATGAAGCAGGCGGCGGTAGCATTCGTATTCATCAAAACCCTGTACAGCAGCGTATGTTTGAACTCTTAGGTATTGGACGCGAAGAAGCAGAAGCGAAATTCGGCTTTTTGCTGGATGCGTTGAAATTTGGCGCTCCACCGCATGGCGGTATTGCTCTCGGCGTGGACAGATTGACGATGCTTCTTGCCGGAACAACAAATATCCGTGATGTTATCGCTTTCCCGAAGACAGCGAGCGGCTTGTCACTTATGGATAATTGTCCGTCGGAAGTTGCCGACAAGCAATTAACAGAAGTTGGCGTAGCAGTTGCCATCAAAAAATAATATCAGTAGAGGATTATACGTCTTTCATTCAACGTCTTCCTTTCCAAGAAGATACGCTGTAATTCACAATCAATTATTTCCCATTTTTCCACTATGGAACGTAAGCAACTTTTCGGCTTTTTAATGATTGGCGTTATCATTGCGGCATATATGACGTGGACTTCGATTAACATCCCGCCCACGCCACCGCAGAAAAACCAACAACAAACCGCCGAGCAAAAAAACGGACAAAAAGATGCCTCTCAGCAAGGCGCTTCCCAGCAGGGTGCTTCTCAGCAAAATCAACAGCAATCCTCTTCCGCAAAAGCAACCTCTTCTCAGTATTCAAGCGCTTCTCAAGGCTCGAACGCTCAAGGTGGTACGGCGACCAATACAGCACGCAACACCAAATATGGTATGCTCTACGACAAACATTTGTCGGGTGCGAATGAATCTATCGTCGTTGAAAATGACTTGCTTAGAACCCGCATTATTGCTCAAGGTGCGACACTTCGCTCATGGCGTTTGAAAGAGTATAAATCATGGTTTGGCGATACGGTGCAGATTATTCCTTACAACAACCAATTTGGCGCACTTGGAATCAAATTTACCGATAAGAACGACGACCCGAATGCTACCCGTGAAAGCAATATCGTGGATACACGCGAAATGTATTTTGCCTTGAAAAATCCCACAGGAAGCGGCAATTATGTTCGTATTAAAGGCAGTGATTCTGTAAGTATTGTTGCGACATTAGCACTGGCAAACGGCGGTATTATTGAAAAAACCTATACGTTTTACGGTAATCGCTACCATACCAATCTTGCTGTTCGTATTTCCGGTATGGACGGTGTTTTAGATAGAAAGTATTCGCTGTTGTGGCAAAATGGTTTGCAGTATCAGGAAAAAAACAGCGTGGATGAATCTGCACAAGCAAAAGCATGGTTGGAACAAAACCGCACTGCGTCGGAAATTGATGCGGGTACAGAACCGAAACCCGTTGAAGCCAATGGTGTGTTGGATTTTGCAGCAATAAAGTCAAAATACTTCCTCGCTGCAATCAAGCCTTCTGCCGAGCTCAACAAAGAAACGCTCCAAACCACGCTGACAGGCTACAAAATGGATGCTCCGCAAGAAGGCATTTGGGAGTATTATGATATGAAAATTGATGTTCCTTATCGCAGCAATAAAGTAGATAATTTTACGGTGTACATCGGTCCGGTAGACTACGATGTTTTGAAACCCTATGGATTGGAATCGGCATTTAATTTTGCCATGCAATCTTTTTTAGGAATGCAATATATCGCGCGCCCCGTGGGTGAGTATTTTATTTTACCACTCTTGCACTTTGTATATAAATTTCTCGTTTCAAACTATGGTTTGGCAATTATTATTTTCTCCATTGTGATGAAATTACTCTTGCATCCACTCACTGTCGGACAAACAAAGACAGCACAAAAGATGCAACTTCTCGCACCGGAGATGGAAAAAATTAAGACAAAGTATAAAGATGACCTCCAAAAGCAGCAACAAGAAACAATGGCTCTTTACGGTCAGTACGGCATTAATCCTGCCGGCGGCTGTTTACCACTACTTTTGCAAATTCCAATTTTTACTGCACTCTATAGCGTCTTTTCTTCTGATATTACCTTGCGCCAAACACCATTTTTTGGATGGATTACCGATTTATCGGTTGCTGATGAAATCTTGCGTTTGCCATTCAAATTACCGTTGCTGAATGTGGATATTGTTTCGGGCTTGGCGATTGCTTCTGGTTTGGCAATGTTCGCTCAGCAGTATGCAACGGTAAAAGACCCACAACAACGAGCTATGGTTTATATGATGCCGGTAATGATGACTTTGGGATTTAGCGCATTACCATCTGGCTTGTCACTTTATTACTTCATGTTCAATATTCTCAGTGTAGCACAACAATACTATGCAACACATTTTGCCAAGAACAAATTGACATTGGAAGACCTGAAAAAAATGCCCAAAAAAGAGGGCTGGTTACAAAAACGCCTTCGAGAAGCACAAGAAATGGCAGGTCAGCAAGGGCGAACACTACCGAATCACAGTAACAGCAATACACAAAGTAAAGAGAAAAACCGTAAACGATAACGGACTGTAGATCAACGTTTTCCCTCATCTTAATCTTTCGTACACATGGAAGATTGTGATGAGGGATTTTTTATACAGAAGTACTGTCTCCACGTCTCTTAAAAACTATTATGCCAGAACACACTTTGCTGTCTCTGCACCAATCGTACTACCGAGTGCTACACCCATTCCATTACATCCAAACCCAACACTAACTCGCTCTCGGATACGCCTGACAATAGGAAGTTTAGACGAATGAAATCCCATAATCCCCGACCAGCGCTCTGCAATGCGTACCTCCTCTCCGGGAATAATCACCTCGCAGAGAAGCCTTTCCAATTCTTGCTGAATCGTTTCATTTAATGACAGGTCAGCCGTTTGCTCTGCTTCAAAAGCGAGATTTCGCCCCCCCCCGAAAAGAATACGCTCCCCCTGAGGCGACGACACATTCCGAAAATAGTAAAATCCTTCGTCAAAATGGAATACTCCGCGAAACGGTAAATTCGGTACAGGTTCTGTTATCAACACTTGTCCCCGCCCGGGAACAATCCCAAGTTCTGGTGCAAACTCACTCGTAAACGCATTCGTACACAACGCAAGTTCACTCGCCCGAAAAAGAAGATGTTCTTTGCCGTGCGTAACGGTAAGTTCAATCTGCTCGGAATTCTCTTGTATTGATTCGACATCTGCTCCAAAAAGTATGGTAATTCCATGCTCTTGAGCATATTGTGTTAAAGAACGCATCATTATACCGGAGTGAATTTGCCCTTCAAACTCGCTTCGCACCAAGGCTTTGACGCGCTCATTATTAAAGCCGAAACTGTCGAAGGCTTTTTTATCCTGCACAAAAACGGGTGCAGCAAAAATATCACGCAAGGCAGCATTGACGAGGTCTATCTGGTCGAGCGCAGCACGGTTTTCCGAAAAAAGCAATTCGTAGCCACCATGCTGTTCATAACCGCAAGCCTTATCGCCAAGGCGTTTTCGGAGCATTTGCAAGCCCTCATACCGCGCACGAACAAGAGCAACAGTTGCTTCTTCCCCATTCTGCTTCATGTCATAAAGAATTTCTGTAAGGCTACCAAAGCAGGCAAATCCTGCATTTCGCGTACTTGCACCACTTGGAATCAATCCCCGCTCCAGCACTAAGACAGTGCTTTTCGGAGCCAGTTCTTTTAACGAAATGGCTGTTGAAAGCCCGATAATACCTGCTCCAACGACGATATAATCATACTGAAGCCAAGCATCGTTTTCCCAATAACTGCGCATTTAAGAAATCAAAAATGGGGTAGGAATGTAGTTGATTACTATTTTTTTACGATATTTGTGGATATCAGCGTAGATGTTCAGGCTTGCCCGTATCCCAATAATGGTCACGCCTTGCGCCATCACTTTTTTCAAAACACCATGCAAAGCGAATTTTTCTCGTATCTTCAACTAGGCTTCAGTCATATCGCCGACTTACAAGCATACGACCACATTTTGTTTGTAACAGCACTTTGTGCCTTGTATGACTTGCGGCAATGGCGACATCTTCTCTGGCTTGTTACAGCATTTACCATTGGACATTCCGTAACATTAGCACTTTCGACGCTGAATATTCTTATCTTTTCGAGTGCTGTTGTGGAAGCGCTTATTCCTTTGACCATTATTGCTACCGCGCTGGTTAATGTTGCAAGCCTTCAACGCCAGCAAGAATATCAAACCAATACATCACGCATCCAAGAATGGTCAAAATATGCAATGGCTCTATGTTTCGGGTTTATTCACGGCATGGGATTTTCAACATTCTTAAAGAGTCTTTTGGGTCGAGAAATTTCCATCACAATGCCGCTTTTTGCATTCAATTGTGGTTTAGAATGTGGGCAAATACTCATTGTGGCAGTTATTCTCACCCTCGGTTTCCTTGTTAACCGCTATACACGATTAGCACGACGCGACTGGTCGCTGCTGGTATCAGGTGCGGCGTTGGGAGTAGCTTTAACGCTGGTCTTGAAGAATATCTAGAATTGTGGCGGTTATTTTTATTACAACGCCCCAAAGAGTGAATCTATTTTTCCTGTCTGGGAAACAGCAAAGTGCTTGTAGGCGAGTTCGGTGGCTTCTCGCCCGCGTGGTGTGCGGTTCAAAAATCCCTGCTGAATCAAAAATGGCTCATATACTTCTTCAATCGTACCGGATTCTTCCCCAACCGCTACGGCAACAGTGTTTAAGCCAACGGGACCGCCATTAAATTTCATCATAATTGTCAGCATAATGCGTTTGTCCATTTCATCTAAGCCGTATTCATCCACTTCCAACGCAGCCAAAGCAATATTGGCAATTTCCTGTGTAATAACGCCATTACCTTTGATTTCGGCGAAATCTCGTGTTCTACGAAGTAAGCGGTTCGCAATGCGTGGCGTACCACGTGAACGCTTGGCAATTTCCATTGCACCGCCGTCTTCAATTGGTGATTCCAAAATTCCTGCCGAACGGACTACAACTTTGAATAATTCTTGCGCCGAGTAATAATCAAGACGGCTGATAACACCAAAACGTGAACGCAACGGAGCAGTCAGCAAGCCAGCGCGGGTGGTAGCACCGACAAGAGTGAAACGAGGCAAAGAAAGTTTCACCGAGCGAGCCGATGGACCGGAGTCAATCATAATATCCAACGCATAATCTTCCATTGCTGAGTACAAATACTCTTCGACCACAGGCGACAAGCGGTGAATTTCATCAATAAACAAAATATCGCCTTCGTCTAAATTGGTCAGCAATCCCGCCAAATCACCGGGCTTTTCCAAAACAGGTCCGGAGGTAACTTTAATATCGGCGTGCATTTCGCGGGCAACGATATGGCTTAATGTCGTTTTACCAAGTCCCGGCGGTCCTGTTAAAAGCACGTGGTCAAGCGCTTCCCCACGCTTCAAAGCAGCAGCAATGAAAATTTTCAAATTACCGATGATTTTTTCTTGCCCGACAAATTCATCAAATCCTGAAGGACGTAACGAAATTTCAATATCATCTTCCGCCGGGCGCGCCGTATTCAACGCCTCCGCACGCGAAGCATTTTTAGCAGCCGGCATTTCGACGGCAAGAGAAGAAGCGTTTTTTTTTGCCATAGCGTGAGAAAAAAATCAGGAATCAGAACTGGCGAAGTGCTTGCATTCTAACCTTACATTCTAACCTTGCAGTTCCATTGACAAAAATGCTTTACTCTTTTGCTTTGAAATGCTCTTTATATGCGGCTTGGGCAGCTTCGTAATCATTTACCCGCCCAATGTCAAGCCAGTATTCGTGCATGAGATAACGCCCGACTTTCATCTTTTGAGCAAGCATATCTTTAATCAATGTATCAATTCCGTAGTACGTGTCGTCGGGGATGAGATCAAAAAGGGCCGGTTTGAGAAAATACATTCCGGAAAGAATTTCAAATTTGAAATCAGGCTTTTCCTCGACGTTGGTAATAAAATCACCTTCGGTAGTAATCTTCCCAAAAGCAAATGGCGTGATAATCTCTTTGGTAATAACAACAAAATTTGCTTCAGAGTCCAAAGCAAACCGATAGGCTTTTGTAAAATCTAATGATGTAAGAATATCACCATTCATCAGCAAAAATGGCTCTGTGAGGCGGTCTTTGAGCAATGTTACCGGACCACATGTCCCAAGAGCTTTGCTTTCTTGGCTAAAGGTCAGCGAAACACCGTATTTTGAGCCATCGCCCAAAAATGCTTCCACCATTTCCGATTTGTAGTTTGTTGCAACGTAGATTTCATCAAAGCCATGCTGTTTCAGCATTTGGATTTGTACTTCCATCATTGCCGGTTCGCCTTCACCAAGCGGCAACAGTGGTTTGGGAATAACTTGAGTAAATGGGCGGAGGCGTGTTCCTAAACCGCCAGCGAGAATAACTGCTTTCATTGCGTACGTGGCTTAAATTACTTGGTTGCTTCGATTATGAGTGAATTATTAACGTTCATGGTTCATTGCTAAGGTGATTTAATTGTCGTCGTTCTCTTCTTCTTCGTTTTCTTCTTCGTCCTCTTCATTTTCGGCTTCAAAGCTAATATCTTCGTAGATTTCCTGCAAATCTAGTGTGCAATTAACTGATTCAAGGGTAAGAGTCGTTGTTGCGATTTCAACAAAAGCAAGTCGCCCGCTTGCATCCCTGCGAAACAGCATAATTTCTTGCGCCAAGTGCGACACAATCATATACTCCTTGACAGAAGAAATTGCATCATAAATCACCAATTTTGTTGTACGGTCATAATCAACACTACCGGGCGAAGTAACTTCAACAAGTAGTGTAGGATTCGCTAAGGAATGATACTTCCGCAATTCTGGTTTTCCACAAAGAACGGTAACATCAGGATATAAATATGCAGGCGTACGGTCAGTATAAACGCGGGTATCGCTTGTTAAGGCTTTACATTTACTCCCAGACAATTTATTACCCAAAGAACGGATAATATTGCTACAAATGATATTATGCATAAGCCGCCCACCTGCCATCATTTTCCATCGCGGGTAAAGAACTCCGGCAACAAACTCTGTTTTTTCCAGTGCTTCTATCTCGCGCTGCAAATATACATCCTCGTGATGATAGATAGTTGCTGTCTGGCGTTCATATTGACGTACTGCGCTCATAGCCTTGTTAATTTTAGTGTTCTCGAATCTTGGTCGAATAGAATGTTACTCGTGGCGCGTATCAAGTCTGTCTTTGTACCACGCATACATTGTGGTAACACCTTCTTCCAGCGAAACACTTGGCTCAAAGCCCGTAAGTTGCTTTATTTTCGATGTATCTGGGCATCGGCGGGCGGGTGAACCGGGTGTATCAGGTAATTCGTTGATGGTGATGCTTTTTCCCATCACTTTTGCAATCGTCTCGACCAATTCCCGTATCGTTAATTCTTGCGCCTGATTACCGATATTAATGATTTCTCCTTGAGTTGCAGCATGTTCTGTTACGAGAATTGTCGAAGTAACAGCATCGTCAATATAGCAAAAAGCCCGTGTATGCGTTGGCGAAGCAACATCAATCGTTGAATTATCTCGAATTTTCAGGAACATTTCGGGAATCACATGTAAAAATCCCATCCGAGGACCGTACACATTATGATAGCGCACAACTGTAAAGGGGATGTTATAGAGCCGACCATAATTAAAGCAAATAGATTCACCGTACATTTTACTCAACATATAGGTCGTGCGCGGTGATGTAATATCATCAAGCGACAAATGCTCGGTTTCTGGGGTTGGAACGGTGATTCCAAAATGCTTCAATGTACCCGCATAAATTTCACTGGTTGAAGAAAAGAGTATGCGCTTCAAGTTAGGTAAACGTTTCGCATACTCAAAAAGATAGAGTGTTGAAATAGCATTAACATACAAGACTTTATCGGGCTTCTCCATAACATTACGGACACCAATAACAGCAGCAAGGTGGTAAATATAGTCAAAAGTTGTCGGCAGAGAATCAAAAAATGCCATGTCGGTAACATCGCCCTGAATAAATGACACATTGGGGCGTTGAAGCACTTCTTCTAAATCATTGTCTATGCGCCCGCGAACAAGATTGTCAATCAACGTAATATGATTTTGAGGATTATCGGAAAGTCTGCGCGTGATAGCTTGACCAATAAAGCCAGCACCACCGGTGATAAGGATATTCGCCATGCGTGGATAGAGTTATTGATGTTTTGAGTAAAAAAATCGTGTTAAAGGTTCCTCAAACTTCTCAGCAAGTCAGCATACATCTGATAATACTATTCTGAGAAGCAAACCTGACAATACAAAAATAGCACAGTTACAAAAAAAACAATGGGCAGAATCTACGGTTGCCCATAAATCCAGCCCATTGGGGTCTCCTATGCGATCTCGTTTCGTCTCCCCTGCGAGATAGTTCCTTGGTGTTGGATGAACGTGGTGGAAATTTCCTGCTATTTTCTTGCCACAGTTCTAAGCGTAATAGCCGCTTTGAGAAACTGTTTTTAACTCTGCAATGAGGAAGCAATAGTTGAGAGGTGCTTTCAATAAGCACAGAGAGGAAGTTCAAGACCAACAGTACGTAAGAGAACGTTGTTTAACCATAGGAGCGGAGAGCATTTTTGCTTTTGCTCATCAGCCTTACGAAAGTCAAATATACAAATTCTTTGTTGTAATAATCAAGGAAATAATATCAACAAATCAAGATTTTTTGCGTGTTTCTACGATGATATTGATTTATTGTGCTTTTTCAAGCGTTATCGGAACTTCAAGCGGCAACAAAATTTGTACAGTTGTGCCGGTTCCTTGTGTACTTTGAATAATAAACTTGCCGCCATACAACTCTAAAATTTTTTTTACTAGTGCCAAACCCAAACCTACACCCTGCTGTTCGTATTGCTGCCGATCAAACTGGCGAAAGGCTTCGATACTGCGGATGTGTTGTTTAGAAATGCCCCGCCCTTGATCATGGACAATAAAACTAAAGCCTTGCGGAGTTTTCGACAATGATACTTTAATAGGAGTCTGAGGTGCTGAAAATTTCATTGCATTATTTACCACTTCACGCATGATCATTTCCAGATAATACGGTTTAATAGGTAAAACGGCATCGCCAATACCATTATCAATCGCAACATCATTTTCTCGGCCGTTCCGCGTGCTTTCTTCCATCACAAACTCATGAATCGTATCACCGCCATACATTGTCAACTGTGAATATAATTGTTTAACTTTTGCTTGCTCAGCTTCAATAAGTGTGAGCTGTGCGTAATGATTAAATTGCTCAATTAACCGATACAAACGGCGCACCGATGAATCAATAAGCTCACTGCAAAGAAGAATTTCGTCCGTATTCAAAGGATCGAGATTTCGCTTGATCAGATCGGCACACCCCATAATTGCGGTCATTGGTGTTCGGAGTTCATGAGGCATTGCATACGCAAGATTTTCTGTCAATTGCTTGATTTTATCATGCACAGCAGATTGCATCATTGCGTGTTTGGAAAGACGTGTTTTGATTGTTGTAACCAACGCCGATGGAGTAAATGGCTTCGTGATATAATCATCTGCACCCAAGTTCATCGCAAAACGAATGTCCTCAAAATCAGTTTTTGCCGACATAAATAAAAAAGGTATCAAAGCAGTTTCAGGGTCTTTGCGGAGTTCGTTCAACAGTGTGTATCCATCCATGCCATCCATCATTATATCTGATAAAATAATATGGGGAAGATGTTTTTGTGCAAGTGGGATAGCTTCTATACCATTTGCCGCTCGCAAAACATGATAACCGCTAATCTGAAGACTTTCTGCAATACTCTCAAGTACGATTGTGTTGTCTTCCACAACAAGTATAGTTTCCATGGAATCTTTGGTATAGGTATTTGGGCGCTGACGAATTGACGAAAAGCGTGATGATTCGCCCAAGTGCAACACTGATGTCGGCATTTCGGATACGTTCATAATACTAGTTTTCTATAAAAACTACAGACTGCCTTCTCAAAAGCAGCCTTAGCTGATGAGTACATTTTACAAGTGCCGTTCAGTGCGCTAGAAAGCGAAATAACCGTATAATATGCATATCAAACAATACAAAATATACACATTGTGAAGGAAATCACCTACAATTTTCACATTCTCATGCCAAAAGATAACAACCAAAGTCTATCAATTACACTGTTCTTTCAGCCAATACTGCGCTTCAGCAACAGAAGAAACACGCTGAATAGTAATACCCTGTACTTGGCGCATCAAAACATCAAGAGAGAGTTTACCAATTAAAGTTTGTGGTGGAATAATTGCCATATTCCGTATGCCGGCTTTGTGCAAACGAGGAAACCAATCTTGTAATGACCACTGTTCATCTTCGCTGGTCAAAAGAAGAAGATTACTCATATCGCCAATCAGTGCGTTACCATTATGCTCTTTCGCAATATCAACGGCAGTATTAAGAGATTGACGAAGTTCTTGACGCAAAGTTGCGCTTGAGTTGATTGCTGTGTCAGTAATTGTCGAAGAATCTTTATATGCAATATGCACAGCGTTTACGCTTGAATTCCATTCTACTGTTGCAAATTCGGAATCGTATTTCATAATTTATTTTGTAATAATTGGGAAGTGGTGATAAAAAAAACAAGTCTTTTGAAAAACAAAAAGACTTTCATTTTCACATTTTTACAATACTGACGTATTTATGAATCCTTTATTTGAGCCAAATTATGTGCCAAAATCAATAATTGGCGTTTTTTCAATAAAAACGCCACTGCTATACTGTTTGTGAATGCTTTAATAAAACCTCTCACAAACTTCTCTCAAAAGTGAGAGTGTTTTATCTATTTCAAATGAGAGAATGTTCTACAAAAAAGCCAAACAAGAATGTATTCTCATTTGGCTTTTGGGGATGAAATTATCACGATACGATAACAATTTCACTTTATGTATTCAATTTTACGGCTGTAGCTCAGACGTGATAACAGCACCATTCATTTGTGGAACGCTTTGACGCTCTTTCACGACCTTAGCGCCTTCTTTCGCAACCCAAATTGTACTGCCGCCCGCATCACCATTTGCAGATGTGATCTCAACCTTATACGCCATAAATTTACCCGCCGGTACGGTAACCTCTTCGACACCAACGACTGTTAATTCTAATTGCTTTACATTTTGCGACATCATATCAAAATTATTAAATGTCGTTTTGTAGCCTTCGGCAAGAGGAAGCGTTGCTAAAATAGTAGAAGTACCTGTACCATCAGCAAATAAACCACCTTCGATAGTTTTGTCAATATTCATATTGCCCATTGGACTATCAACTGTGCCTTTGACGGTTGAGGCGGTGTAGTCCAATGCAACTTTCATCGGACCTTGCTGCATACGGCGCTTTACAGGCATAAGCGTACCTTTAATGACCTCAGATTCGTCGGTCATTGTTCCCATCGGGCTTTGCGAAGATTCCGTAATTTTCCAATTTGCTCCGGCATCAGCAATTTCCGTTGTTTTAGTCATCTCAAATTTCCGTGCGCCAAACTCAGCCGTGATTTTATACGTCGCTTTGCCGGGTTTAAGGTCAGCAATGGGCTTAGCTGAGGCTGTCGACACTGATGCTGTTGGCTTGGCTTCAGCTTTTTTCAGACCTTCGATGGTATTGACATCTACCGTAATTTCCTTAAGGCGCTGCGCAACATTTTCCGGCATGGATTCTTGGAAACGCCCACCTAAATGCTTGGCGAGGAATTTTTCGGCTGCTGCCAAAAATGCCATATTATTCACCGGACGCGCAAAGCCATGCCCCTCGTCAGGTGCCAAAATGTACTCAACGGGATATTTACGATCGCGGAGTGCAGCAACAATTTGGTCTGCTTCAGCCTTTTTCACACGCGGGTCGTTTGCACCTTGGACAACCATAAGTGGTGTCGTGATTTTGTCAGCATGATTAAGCGGGGATTGGCGCTCTAACTGCTTTTTGCCTTCCGGAGTGTCGGGGTCGCCCATACGCATATAAAACATCTTCCGAATGGATTCCCAATACGGCGGAATTGAGTTCAGCAATGTCATCAAATTCGAGGGCGCAACAATAGCCACAGCAGCAGCATATAAATCCGGTGTGAATGTTACACCAGCAAGCGTCGCATAACCACCATAGCTGCCCCCCATGATACCAACACGCTTTTGATTGACAATACCCTCCATCACAAGATACTGTACACCGTATGTAATATCATCCTGCATAAGGTCGCCCCATTGCTTATTTCCGGCATCTAAGAATTTTTTGCCGTAGCCGGTAGAACCGCGAAAATTCGGCTGCAAGACCGCATAACCACGATTTGCAAGAAACTGAGCATATGAGTCGTACCCCCATGTATCACGCGACCAAGGTCCGCCGTGAGGATTAACGACCAACGGCAGATTTTTCGCGGTTTTGAGATCGTATCCTTTCGGCAGCGTCAAATACGCCGGTATTTCCAAGCCGTCAGAAGATTTGTAGCGGATAACGAGCATTGGCGCAAGGTCTTTTGTCGGCAAATTGGGACGAGGACGGTATTGGAATGTCAATTTTTTGGTTTTACGGTCAAAAAGATATGTCGCACCCGGATCCACATCGCTTGTTGCGGTAACAATCCATTTCTGCTCATCTTTGGTGCTGGAACCCAAGTAAATATCAACGTTGGGAAGTTGTTTGGTCAGCAATTTGTAATCGGCTTCAAATGCTTTATCTTTCCAATACATTCGTGTCCGGTCATCCTCATACGTTGTCACAATCATTTCACCGGAAATATCAGAGAAAGACACACCACCGAAATCTACCCGCTTCATCGGATCTTCTTCGACCAATTCTTCTTTCTGCGTCGCTGGGTCGAATAAAATAAGACGTGTCAAATCAAGTTTATCGGTTTTATTCGTCACCATATAGACACGCTTGTTGTCTTTGTGGAAGCGCACCGGATAGGCAGTCTCCAACGCACCGACGGAATAGACCGGAACAAGCGTATCTTTGTCCACGCGCAAAACCTCTGTCGAACCGTCTTTCAATGAACGCAAGCCTAAGCGCAGATTATCGGCATTATCAAATGCCCAACCGACGATACGCTCTGTGTTTTTGCGCAAAAGTGTTTTTTCACCGGTGGAAATTGTGAGTTTGTATAAATCATGCCACGCTTGGTCGCGGTCGTTCAAGCCAATATACATCACATCAGGCATTGTTTTCGGAACAGCGTAAATTTGTACGCGAACTCCTTTTAAGCCCGTCAAATCACGTAAAGCCGGAACGTCTTGACCGGGAGCATTTGCATCATTCGGATTGACGGCGTAGATATTGAAATTTTCATCGCCGCCTTTATCCTGTGAAAAAAGAATGTATTTGCCATCACGCGACCAAAAATAACCGCGAATCGGACGTGTCGTATCAGCCGTTAAAGGGCGTGCTTTCCCAAAGGCTTCATCAAGTTTTTTTACCCAAATATTCCGTGTTCCTTTGTATGGCTTAATAAAACTCATAAATTTCCCGTCGGGAGAAAGCTGTGCGCCGGAAACTTCGGGGTCGCCAAAGAAAATTTCGCGGTCTATCAGCGCCGGAGCGCTCGAAGTTTGTGCGGAAACGCTTGTTTGAGCAGTTGTCGGAGCGACAGCCGGAGCGGCTGCCGAAGAAGATTTTTTCTGTGCATGTGCGATTGGGCTTCCCAGAAAGACCAGACACGCGGCACAGTACAGAAGAACAGAAAAACGTTGCATAACACTGAAATTTGGATGAAACAGAGAAATTATCTTGTACCTTCGACATCGAATGACTAAAAATGCGAATTAAGAGTTAAAAATTAGATTGCCACAGATTCGTCGTAAAGAAATTG
>ERZ1066127.221-NODE-221-length-36513-cov-14.523534_pt1 | contig 36513 bp, 32 predicted proteins | sample MGYA00382774_ERZ1066127 | MGnify/ENA primary metagenome ERZ1066127 (study PRJEB33369, sample SAMEA5778357) | biofilm metagenome | biome: Industrial cooling water; feature: Water cooling tower basin; material: Biofilm | place: United Arab Emirates | collected...
ATGGTCTTCAACTTTCAAAGAACTTTTTTTGTGAAAATGTGTACGGTAGTGAATCACTTCCTTACTATAAAAAAACCTCACGTGTACATACATGAGGTTTTGCAGGTAATTTTCTTACTTTACGCTTTGTATTCTCTTTAACGGACTCGCGCACGAATTTCTATCAGCAATAGCAGACTTTTGAATTGGATGGCAAATAGCACCATCGCTGAAAGCAAATGCAGGGGTTGAGCAAGTTTTGGCACGGCAAAGTATGCCATAATTATTCCAAGACTAATTTCGACAACAATCACAGTTGCAAGCCCCATGAGCAAACGACGTAGCTCAAGAGCTGATTGCTCAGTGCGAATTCCAACAAGGCGAACGCAATACCATATTAGTATAGCATTTACCAGAACAACAAACCACGATATAGAACGATGAACAAAAAAGGCTGTATCTAGCTGTTCTATCCAGCGCTCACGCCAGCGTCCTTCAAGCTGTTTGGCTACAATATCAATTTGTTCGCGTACTTGCGTACCTAAAACAATTTGCACTAGTGTTAGTACCAAAGCAAGAATAATTACCCCCCATAACTTTTGTGGTATAGCCAGAGTAAACTGTGGCACTGTATGCTTAAAAGGAATGGTTTCCGTTCCACTGCTTTTTTGTAGAATTCTCGCTCTGTGCAATATAGTCGTAGCTAAACCAACAATAATAACGGATGTGAGCATATGCAAGGTAATTTTGACTGGCTCTAAATCTGTGGCGACGACCACAGAACCAAGCCACCCAACAAAACCCGTAACCAATAGCAAAGCGATGCTCAAGAGTGGTAAACTAATATCATATCTTCGCCAACGAACCGATAAGGCAGTCAGTGCGACAATAGCTACACCCAAAATAGCACCTAGCAATCTATTGATATATTCAACCCACGTCTTAAAAGCGTCAAAATCAGCAATTTCTTTTCCCTTCACAGCAAACTGAAGTTTGTAGTTTGGGGGAAGTTGTGAGATGTCGGTAGGAGGAATGTATTGCCCAAAACATTTGGGCCAATCAGGGCAACCCATCCCGGAACCTGTCATTCGCACGACACCTCCGGCAAGAATGACAGAAAAAGAGAGCAATACAACTGTTAAAGCCAATCGCGAAAAAAGGTTCATTGTTGTAATTATTGATGATAAAAAGTGCAAATGCTGCCAACAAAATTTTTCATATTTATTTGTCTGATTGCTCTGTATCTGTAAAGTGTGCCTTCCAATTCATTTCGCTCAAATCATTTTTTGCAATTCTTCTCTCAAGCTATCAAGTTTTTTAATTACGGCACGTATTGTTTTAGGGTTTTGCAACTGGAGAGACTTATGAATTTTTTTTAAGTATTTTTCTGCTTCGTCTGTAATTGTTTCGTGTACATCTTTACTGCTTTCCTTCCTTTTTAATTCAATGTTTGGGGCTGTTTTATTATCGCTCGTCAATCCTTTGCGATACTTCGTAAGTTGTTTTTGAACGGCAGAAAGTTTTTGCCCTGTATCATCGGCAATAACCTGAGCAGTAAGACGTTTTGGCAAAGAAGAATGCTCATCAAGTAAAACGGAATGTTCTGTTTTACTTTCATCGTCAGTAGATTTTGTCCATTTCAAGCCTCCACCGCGTGTTTCTTGTTGAATAAGATCGTCGAAATCAGGATAAAGTTTTTTGTATAATCCTATCCATTCTGTCGTAGTGAACTGACGACGATACAGATTATCTTTGATAATAAATTCTCTCTCAGCTTTTTCCGGCAGTACGTCTAAGACATATTGCACAGGTACACTTTCTAAACCAAGCTCAATAGCTACCCGCAAACGGTTATGACCTGCCAGCAAAGTATCATCTTTTTTTGCCAAAAGCGGCACAATTATTCCTCGCTCACGCACATCATCACGAAGTTTAGAAAAATAATCATTGCTTTCTTCTCGAAAAAAATCGCTATTAAGGGGATTCGCTTTTAAGTTATGTGGCGAAACATGCTGCACATCCGAAAGCTGGATGCCCTGAATTTCAACTTGCTTTGTTTGCATCCAAGCAAGAGGATTATTTTGCAATTTGGGTTTCTTTATGCTCATTTTGCCTCTGCGTCATCGATAAATGTGACATTAAAGTAATTTTTTAGCAATGGCTTGTGCTAATTCATCATATTGTTCTGCAACCTTACTTGTGGGCTTATACTCAAAAATACTTTTTCCAGCTGATGCGGCTTCTGCGAGCGCAATGGCTTCGGAAACTTGAATTGGAAATAACTCATTGACAAATTGCGATTCCAACGCTTGCAAAGCCTCGCAGTGCATCCCTTTGCGTTTATCAAACATCGTCGCAATCACTCCAGAAATAACTAGTTTAGGATTGGTTCGTTTCTGTACAAGAGAAATAATTTCATATAGTTTGGCTAAGCCTTGTAATGCAAAAAATTCTGTTTGAACAACGATACAAATATCTGTTGAAGCAGTAAAGGCATTAACTGTCAAAACTCCCAAACTCGGAGGTGTATCAATCAAAATAGCATCATACTCATGAACATTACGGATTGCCTCGTGAAGAAGAAACTCCCTCCCCGTTACACTTTGCAATTCTGATTCACTATTTGTTACATCCAATGAAGAAGGTACTAGATGAAATGAAGGAGAAATTTTAAGAATTGTCTCATGAATAGAGGCAACTCCCTTCAGAACTTCATAGATTGTTTTATCTGGTCGCTCATATATCCCAAAATGAGTTGTCAGGTTCGTTTGTGGATCCATGTCCACAATAAGTATCTTTTTTTTATGATGATGAGCAAGCGCATAACCGATATTCGCAACGGTTGTTGTTTTTCCTACGCCACCTTTATGGTTTGCAAACGTAATAATTTTCATGTACTTATCAATTTATGAAGCAAAAATTGTATTTGTTGCACTTTCAAAACTACGAAATTCGTTTGGAATGATGTGGATTTTTTTCTTGATAGTTCTTCCCAAACTTTTGCTTGCTCACATATTTGGTGTTATATTCTTATCCAAATTGAGTTTTTTCATCAGATTGATAATTTATATGCTTGAATGTCAGAAACATCTTTTTTCCCTTCCCAATTCAGTCCATTACTTGAATTGTGCATATATGTCTCCACTTTTGAAAAGTGTGGAACAAGCAGGAATAGACGGGATTATGAAAAAACGTTCTCCTTTTTCCATTACAACTGATGATTTTTTCACGTTGCCCCAAAAGGCGCGATCACTTTTTGCGCAACTTATTAATGCTGATTCTACAGATAATATTACCCTTCTACCTTCTGTTTCCTACGGGATGGCAATTGTTGCCAAAAATTTACACGCCAACCCGGGACAAAATATTGTTAGCGTTTCAGGCGAGTTTCCAAGTAATGTTTACGCATGGAAATCTTTTATAAACCGCGGAGTGGAATTACGTCTTATTTCACCTCCGGAAACATCAGAAAATCCTTCGCCCACGATAGATTCTCAACTCCGTACCTCTATCTACGGTGAGTTTAATTTAGGAAAAAAAACGCGCGGAGAAGCATGGAATGAAGCAATTATAGATGCTATTGATGAGAATACGGCTTTAGTAGTTCTCTGCCCGATTCACTGGGCAGACGGTACTTTTTTTGATTTAGAAATTATTGGCAATGCAGCACGGTCAGTCGGAGCAATGTTCGTTGTTGATGGAACACAAGCAATTGGGGCAATGCCATTTGATGTCGAGGTTGTGAAGCCGGATGCGCTGATCGCCGCATCGTATAAATGTATGATGGGCGCCTATTCAATTGGTTGTGCATACTGGGGAGATAGATTTACGGATGCTCATCCTCTTGAAGAAATCTGGTCAGGAAGAATTGGCAGTGATAATTTTCGGAATTTAGTACAATATCAAGACCAATATCAACAAGGTCATACCAGACTGAATGTTGGAGAATTTGGAAATTTTGCTCTTGTACCTATGTTGAGTGCTGCTTTAGAACAGATTATCGAATGGCAGCCCATTCGTATACAAGAATACTGCAAAGAACTGAACCGCCCAATCATTGAATTTTGTACAAAAAACAATCTTTGGGTTGAAGAACCCCATTGGCGCGCAGAGCATTTATTCGGAATCCGCATTAATGAACAAATGTCCTTAGAAATTCTTCAACACTCACTTCAAAAGCGCAATGTCTATGTATCTTTACGGGGGGATTCAATACGTATTTCACCAAGCGTTTACAATACTTCCGAAGATATAGAGGCGTTTATTCAGGCACTTGAAGAAACATTAGATTTATAACATCCCGTTCAAAGAATGAGCGCTTGCTACTTGGAGTATAAAAAGTAAAACAGAATGTTCCGTTTTACTTTCTGTGCATAAGAAAAATATTGTTTAGCTCTGCGATATTGTATAGTATCATATGGAAATCTAACCTCTACCATCATACATCTATACTGTAAAATAACCTCGCAGAACAATTTAGCATCTTACTCAAACTACATGGATTTTTGAGCTGTTTGTTTTTGCAATCCTCATTATCGGACGATAAGCATCGGAATGGATAGCTCATGACGAACAGGTGAAATAGTTGCTCCAAAAAGTATATCCCATAAGCCACGATGCCCATGTCCGCCCATAACTAAAAATTCAATTTCATGTTCTTTACTTAACTTCACAATAGCTTTGGGAACATCACCAAAGCCCAAGTAACAATGCGTTTGAATACCTGTAGCTGTTACTGCTTCGGCAACACGATGTAAATAAATCTCGTCTTCTCGTGCTTCAGCATCAAAAGCGGCACCTCCGTACACAACACCACCGACACCTTCGACAACATGAAACAAGTACAACACTGCATTATGATGCTTTGCTAACAAACATGCTTCACTCAAAACTTTTTTATCACTGTCAGAAAATGCCACAGTAACACCAATACGTTGATAAGATGGAGTATCTAGTTCAAGTGTTGCTCCCTCTTCCAGCATTGTAAAAGTAGATTTACGTTGTTTACCTCGAGCATTTCGGTCAAGAAATGGTTTAATAGTAATGTAAGCTAGAAGTAATACTAGCATGACACCGCCAATAAACATCCCCGTTTTCAGGAATATTGAATCTGATGAGGCAAAAACTTCCGTTACTTTATCAACCACCAATTTCACGTTTAGCGCAATAATGATTGAGGCAACAATCCACGAAGCCCAAATAACCATTCGTTTGTTTGCAAATTCCCCCATCAAATGCTTATCTGCAGTAAAATGGATTAAGGGAATAATGGCAAAGGGCAACTGAAGACTGAGAACAACCTGACTCACAATTAATAATTGATAAGTACCCGATTCACCAACTTGAACCAAAACCCAAATGGCAGGAATAATAGCAACCATGCGTGTTATAAGCCTTCTAAGGAAAGGGCGCATTTTGAAATGAAGAAAACCTTCCATAATAATTTGCCCTGCTAGTGTTCCTGTAAGCGTGGATGATTGACCAGCAGCCAATAGCGCAATAGCAAAGAGTGTTCCAGCTAAAGTCGTTCCCAGTAAAGGAGAAATAAGTTCATGCGCTTGTTGTAACTCAGTCACAACAATCCCATTTTTATGAAATGTTGATGCAGCCAATACAAGAATTGCTGCATTGACAAAAAAAGCGGCATTTAAAGCTACAACAGAATCAATAAAATTATACTTTGCTGCACTACGTTTTCCTTCAGGTGTGGGCTCAATTGCTCTTGTTTGAACAAGAGACGAATGCAAGTACAGATTATGCGGCATAACCGTCGCACCAATTATTCCAATAGCCACAAAAAGCGCCCCTTCGGGCAATGAAGGAGCGAGTCCTTTCGCTACCATATCAATTTCTGGTTTTGACAGAAATAATTCCACAATGAAACAACCACCAATCGTTGCCACGAGCGTAACAATAAATGCTTCAAATTTGCGCACACCGAAATTTTGTATCAAAAGGAGTAAAAATGTATCAAATCCGGCTATGACAACGCCCCAAAGTAGTGGAAAATGAAAAAGTAAATTAATACCAATTGCAGTTCCAAGCACCTCTGCCAAATCACACGCCGCAATCGCAATTTCGGCTAAGAACCAAAGCATATACGCAATAGGAGCAGGATAATTATCCCGACATGCTTGTGCTAAATCTCTTCCGGTTACAATGCCCAAACGAGCTGAGAGCGTTTGTAAAAGTACCGCCATAAGATTTGACATCAGTAAAACCCAAACTAACGCATACCCAAACCTTGCTCCACCTTCAATATCTGTTGCCCAGTTACCTGGATCCATATATCCGACGCTGACTAAATATGCCGGACCAAAAAATGCAAACACTCTTTTCCATCGACTACCTTTAGCAACAGAAACCGTCTGGTGCATGTTCGATAATGAAGCATGATGTGAAGGTGTTTTTTCCATGATGATATTCCGCAGAATAAGAGCCTACGGTGTCTATTTTGAGCTAAAGAAATTTTTAGTTTAATCTAAAAAAAATACTATTGAATATCAAGAAAAAACTACCGTGATACTCCTTTTACGGCAACCATTAAAAACAGACTGACGGAATCTGTAATATTTGACAATGTTGTCCACACTAATGAATCTTGAATTCAAGAATCGTAAGAATGAAAGAATTCTTTACAAATAAAAATTGCATCAAAACAAAAAGTTCTCCATAATTCCAAAAAAAGCACCTAAATTTACGTCCAAACTATACGTGATTCTACAATGCCACAAAAGTTTGCAGCAACTTGACGGCACGTATTTCCGCCACCGAATGATATTTTTTTATCCTCTATCTTTTCTCAATCGTTATGAACGATATTTCCTGAATCGAGCCGCTTTCATACTTTTGGCGGGCTTGATGTTTCTTACATTAATTAGCGTACCGAACATTTCCGCGCAACAATTTGTTCCCCCCACTGAACCGGGCATAGTGTATGCAAATGTAAACGGAAAAGACATGCTTTTGGATGTCTATGTACCTGATAACCCACAAAAACCGACATTTCCCGTAATTCTTTGGCTACACGGTGGTACGTGGTTTTCAGGAAATAAAAATGGTTTTGGAGTAAACTACGCTGCTTCAATGGTAAAGCATGGCTTTGTCGTAGTTTGTGCAAATTATGTTACCAATGACCGCTTTCCAGCACAACTTCATAATACCAAGGCTGTTGTACGCTGGATTCGTGCGAATGCGGGGCGATTCAAAATGGACACAACCAAAATTGGCGTGTGGGGCGAAGGAGCAGGGGGACATTTAGCAGCGCTACTGGGTTGCACTGGCGACGTAAAGACCGCCACGTCAGGTGATGTTACCTTAGAGATAGAAGGGAATGTTGGTCCTCATATCGGCTTTTCGAGTCGTGTTCACGCAGTTGTTGATTTATACGGTCCGACAGATTTTCTGAAAATGGACGAGACCCCAGTCGAAGACTGCGCAACACCTATCATCCACAATCAGCCGACATCCCCCGAAGCGTTACTAATGGGAGCTGCAATTAAGACCATACCGGATAAAGTAAAACTCGCTAATCCGATATTTTACGTAACATCAGACGACCCGCCATTCCTTATCCAACACGGCACGGTAGATTGTAACGTTCCACCCAATCAAAGCGAACTTTTGGATGAGGCGCTGAATAAAGCCGGTGTAACTTCTACTCTAGATTTACTTGACGGCTATCGTCATTGGGACAGCGGCTTTTATTCTTTCGGGAATCTACGGCGAATACGCACTTTTTTTGAGCAAGCCTTTTCTCCAAAACCTGCCGCTTCAACTTCGCAGGAAGACAACTCGCGCTAAACTTGCCTAAACGAATACATTCTGAAACAAGAACTGAATTAACAATACGCATGATTGAAATTTCTATTACTCGCACCAAAAATGGATTTGAAGATATTACGCTGCCACATTATGCAACTCATGGCGCAGCCGGAGCGGATATTCGAGCGGCAATTGAAGAAACGGTTCATCTCGAATCAGGCTCTATAACAATGATTCCAAGCGGTTTCGCTGTAGAAATTCCGGAAGGATACGAAATTCAAGTCCGTTCACGTAGCGGTCTTGCTGCAAAACATGGTGTCTTTTGTCTCAATGCGCCCGGAACAATTGATAGTGATTATCGCGGTGAGATTCAGATAATTTTGGCAAATTTTGGAAAAGAACCCTTTGTCATTCAACGTGGTGATCGCATTGCTCAACTCGTTATTGCTAAATACGAAACCGTGCATTGGAAAGAAGTATCTAATCTTCAGGAAACTGAGCGCGGTACAGGTGGCTTCGGAAGCACAGGCAGTCATTAAGCGGAGAAAAAACCGTCATGAAAACACGTAGAGGAACGGCAATTGTAGAAACAGAACAGGGGATTTTGCTCAATGCTATGGCAGGAGATTCTTTTCTTTTGCCCGGAGGCGGCGCAGCATTTGGGGAAAGTCATCTTTCGGCAGCAGTCCGCGAACTTAAAGAAGAATCAGGTCTTATCGCATACCACGCCATGTTTCTCTTTTCATTCCAATCTCGTAAAAACGACCATAAAGTTTTTTGGATGCAAGCTATCGGGATAGCGCGTCCAATGAGCGAAATTGAGCGTATCGGTTATTATCGAGATGGTATCATCACGCATATTTCTGACCGCAAAGGTACACAATTTAGAGATGCTGAACTCTCTCAAGCATCAGAAAGCACACGCGAAATACTCAAACTTTACGAAAAATACAAAACTACTCACACCGAGTTTTTTGAGGAAATGAGCGCCTATGCTCATGCTGTTGAACAGCGTTACCACAAATACGACTTCATGCTTGGTGATGGAGACGGAGAGTTATTATAGACACTGAAAGAACATTGCCAGCCGGAAGATACCAGCAAAACCTATCGAAAACTTTCTCCTACCATGAAAAAAACATCTCTTCTACCAACGAAAAAGTAAAGTAATCAGATAACCAAGCCCTCCAAGAACAGCACACACTGGATGTTTCCATGTCCAAGGTTTGCTTTTGGGCATCATAGCCAAAGCAGCAAGCGTGAGTAACAGTGCCGGATGGAAATTGAACAGACTAGCCACGATTGCTGAAAGGAAGACGAAAAAGTACAATATATGATGAGCTTTTCCAAAATGGTACCACCGTAAATGCGCAATCAATCCAACGAGAACATTCACACAATACAACCCAATTGCAACAAACAAGAGTATTTGCGCCATTCTTTTTTCCTTATTTTGGTTGCTCTAGTTCAACAAGAAATTCTTGCATGGCTTTATTTTCCGCAGGAATTCTTATCACAAGCAAAATAATTGCATTTGCAATCGAGGCAATTACAGCCGTTTTCCATGCAAAAACAATCAACGGCACAAATGCTAATTCTAAAACCACTGCCAGATAATTTGGATGATTAACGTACTTGTAAGGACCTTTGCGCACTCGTTCTCCACCCGGTACAACAAGTATTCTTGTGTTCCATGATTCACCCAAGCTCAATATAGCCCAATATCGCAATCCCTGAGCAGCAATTACAATTAAAATAGACGCAACGGTCAAAACTATTCTGCCCAAATCATCACTACTCCAATACTCGGATATATGTGTATTCGTCCAACCTTCAAACAACCAACCGAATATCCAAAGGGTGTGAAGAATGACAAATATAAAATAATGATTCGCGCCAAATTCCTTTGCGCCACGCTGCAAAGCTAATGTTCGATTTTTCTCAGCAAGGCGGAGTTCTAACATTCGCTGCAAAGCAATGGCAAAAACCAGAAAAAATAAAAAGATAGTCATAAAGAACACGGTAAAGATTAATATCGAAAAAGAACAAATTCAGCACTAAAGCCGGGTCCGAGAGCCATCATCACGCCAAGACTACCCGATGGTGGTGTTTCGGAAAGAAATGATTGTAGTGCAAAAAGAACAGAAACACTCGACATATTTCCATGCTCACGCAGGATATTATGCGCCGTCGCAAGTTGCTCATGCGGAATATGCAAGCTATCTGAATACGCTTGTAAAACCTTTGTTCCCCCAGCATGAACAACAAAATGGCGAATATCGCTCCGCTCAATTCCCCACGCAAAACAAGCATCCGTTAATAATTGCGGTAAATTCGCATGAATAAGCGTAGGAATATCGCGAGAAAATCGCACTTTCAAACCAGTTTCGATTATATCCCAACCCATAATATCCTCCGAATCATCGAAAAGAAAACTAAACGAGTCAATAATTTGTAAGGATTCCGGGGCTGAAGAATCGTTCGACAGCAAGAGTGCAGCAGCTCCGTCAGCAAACAAACTTGATGCAACGATGTTCGACTTTGAAATATCATTACGTTGAAAAGTTAAGCTACACAGTTCCACAGCTGTCAAAAGGAGTTTTTTACCTTTAGGTAGCATAGACACGAGTTCAGAAGCCCTTGCCACGCCGGCTACACCACCGGCGCAACCTAATCCCCAGATAGGAATTCGTTTTGTCGAATTTGGTAAACCTAATGCCTGAATGAGTTTCCCATCTAAACTCGGAGTAGTAATGCCGGTTGTAGAAACGGCTACAACCATTCCAATATCTTCCACCTGCGTTGCAGTTTTTTCTAAAAGCTCTGTCGAAGCGCTTTGGAGCAGCCCAATAGCCGTTTCCACAAATGCTGTACTTGACTCCACAAACGATGATTGCTCGCGAAACCACTCCAAGGGTTTTGAAAAATAACGCCGGCGAATATTGGTATTTTCAAAAACAGGCATCAATCTATGCAAGCCTTTGTAATCCTGCTCGAAAAGTGCATGTACTAAGTCTCGTACATCTGACTGAGAAACTTGAAAGGGTGGCAAGGCAGTTGTTATACCATTAAGATAGGCAGTACGCATAAAGTATCAAAGCATTGAGTGGGAAATGTATCGGTGGTGCGATATGAGGAACAAAGCTTGAAGCAGGACAAATTTACAGAGTATTGACTTGAGACAGTAAAATTTGTCCGAGATATTGATTTGAAAAACCTATCGTATTAAGCAGGTTAATACATCCAATCTATTTCAATCGAGTATCATTTTATCATTCTGTAACGCCCCGAAAATATGCCCCTAAAAGATACACGATACCAACAAACAACGAAACACAAGAAAATATTACATCTTTTGTTGCAAGATTTTCACCTGTTTGCCCTTGTACAATCAAATAGCATTGAACAAAGACCGCCAAACCTCGAAGAGCGTAAATTGCACCAATCACCCAAATTGCAGGCTTCAACAAAGGAAGTTCCCTGATGACACCCGCTTCGGAAAAGGCATACATTGCAAAAATGGTAAATATCATCGTTATCAAAAATGTAACAAGCGCAGGAACCAAAGACCCAGCAAGCGCCATATCAACCATCTTTTGACCGGCTGCAAAATAGCGATACGCTTCTGCACCAATGACAATCATCACACCATGCAAAAGGGCAATCAGCAAACTGAGCGTACCGGCTATGTTTAACATTATGCTGGACTTCATTGTGTTTTTTTGAATATAATTGTTCTCAAGAGGGGTCTTGTTCCGGTGTTTCGCAGGTATTGCGATATGCCAATTGCGATAATTTTTTTCGTTGATTACTCGTCCAATCAATACGCGGTCTTTCGCGCTTGTCAGGCAAATATCCCAAGCGATATACCGCCATCAATTCTAAATCGTCAGGAACTTTGAATAATGCTTTGAGTTCTTGCCAAGCATTGGGAATTTCCATGGGAGTAGAAACAAACTGTATTCCCATACCGAGTTCACCGGTCATAAGCCAAATATTCTCAATTGCCATCCCAAGAGACAATACACAGTAAAAACCTGAGAGTTCACCCGGGATATACTCGTCTTTTTTGAGCATTGCCGCTAGCAAAAGCGGGCTTGCACCTACAAGTTTCGTATTATCTGAACCGAGCAATTTTGGAACACCTAATCCGCGCATCACTTTTAATGCTGTATCAGAAAAGATTTGTTTCACAAAAGGGCGCAAAGGAGCAGGGAGTTGGTCAATCAATATACCATCTCTACGTTCTTCCATTTCTTCTTCATTGAAGCGAAAATACTTTTTGTAGCGCGAAAAAAAACGCCCTTCATCAATAAGTTGCGACATTGTTCCACCGGCAATTTCCGAGACACGCTCTCGAATTTTGGGGTCATCAACAAGCAAAAATCGCCAAGGTTGTGAGTTAAAATGGCTTGGAGCGCGTCCTGCGGCTTCAATCAATAAACGTTGATGTTCCAGCGAAACCGCGTCCGGCTTAAAATAGCCGTTCGTGGTACGACGGGTGCGTATTGCTTCGAGTAGTTCCATTGATAAGAATAGTGAACAGAGATATAAAACAAAAAAAGTGATTGGTGAATATATTCATTTTTGCTGCCATTGCCTACATCATTCTCCATGATGCAGACGAATACCTAAGGCACTACTTCTAGTCTTTCAAGTCTAGCCTTTGAGGTTTAGTCTTTAAGGTTTAGCCTTTCAAGAGTGTGGCATCACGCTCCATAAGAAAAGTCAGCCACTCTTGAAAATCATAGCCATTAAAAACCTTCGCTTTTTCAATGTATGAGCGCGAAAGGTCGTACTTACCGGCATTGTAGTATATTTCCGCAATACGATAATAACTCCAGGGCATCACCCAACGCTCTTCCTGTGGCTCTGCTTCAATTGCCTTCAAATACATCGGAATTGCATCTAATGTACGCTTTTGTTCGCGCAGGGCTTCGGCAAGATTATATGAGGCTTCTGAACGAATTTCACGAGAAAGCGCAACATTTTCGACAAGAGGTTTGAGCAAACTTTCTGCTTCCTGCAGCCGCAGAGATTCGACGCAGTTGATTCCTTTTATGAGCTGAATTTGCGAACTGCTCAAAGAATTTTTACTGTATTCTTTTGCTCTGCGAATGGCAAATCGGTCATCGGGTTCAAACGGCGTTAGCGCAATACATTTTGCGTACCCTTTGAGTGCTTCTGCTCGATTTCCGCTTATTTCGTAACAAAGCGCCAGTCGCAAAAGCGCATTGCCGCGAAAACTTCTCTCGTACCGCCCTCTGAAAAAACGTTGAAATTCTCGCTTTGCATTCTCGAAGTCATTTAACCGCCAATAACACTCGCCCGTACGGTAATGAGCAAAAGCGGCAAATGCTCGAAAATTTGTATCTGCTAACTGTGCCACCTGACGATAGTAGGGAAGGGCTGTTTGAGGTTTTCGCAAAAATAATTCTACATTACCTAAGGTGTATAACACCGGAACATTATTCGGGTAACGTTGGAGGAGACTGCTCAAATATCGTAAACCTTGGGAAAAATCCCGTTTGTAATAAACATTAATCATCGCCAAAAACATAGCTGCATCATTTTTTGCCCACAATGATTTTTCAGCAGCCGTGCGTATCTCAGCCAAACCACCGTCTAAATCACCTTTTAATCCCGCAAAATTGGCAACAGAACGAACGACACTCGGCATAGCAGCAATGCCAAAATGAAACATTCCCAAGCCCAAAAAAGCATCGTATTCGGCAGGATTTTTCTTTTGAACAGAACTCAAGTAATTGTAGCAAGAGCGACCGTCCAATGCAGCTTTCATAAAATTTTCCGCTCGAAAATTTGCCATGGCACGGAACCCATAAACCGCTCCAACAATTGTTTCTGCAAACGTATTGCTTGGGCGTTGTTTCAAATTTGCTTCGGCGACGGAAATTGCCTTGTCACAGGTTTGCAGAAACAAGCGATAATCCGGTTCGCTGTAATCAAACAAGTATTTCCACAAGTAAATTTGTGACCGAAAAAAGTAACCGACCGGTTCAGAAGGATATTTCTGGATTAAATCATCAAATGCCCGTGCTGCGTCGCTATAACGCATAGAATACATAGCGTCAAGCCCCGTGCTGATGCGTTCTTGAAGATAGGAGTCTTGTTGAAGTGTTTGCGCTGATGACAGAGAAATGGAACTGCTAATTATCAAACAAAAAGCTACCAAGCGCATGATAGCTAGGATTCTGAGAAAAAAGTTCACAAAAAAAACGAATGGTGAAAAAGATCGTTACGCCGCCGAAGACTGCTTTGCTTTGCGCGTATCAGTAAATCGGTTTGTTGTATTGATAAGACGCATAGCCAGCGTAAATATTAGTTTTTTGGCTATTTCAGGATTATTGCGCACCAATTCGTCAATTGTAGAATTGTAATATGTTACTTTTGCATCGGATTTTGCAATAATTGTGGCGGTGCGAGCTTCATTCGTAATTTCACTCATTTCCCCAAAAATAGTTTCGGGTACGCTAAACTCCGTGATTTTTACACCATCTTTGAATACTTCTAGAGTACCGGAGTGCATAATATAGAAACCACGCCCTTTTTCACCTTCTTTCATTATCACATCACCCTTTTTGGCATGAATGATTTCTTCCCGATATTGATGAATTTCAGCCAGTGCTGATTGCTGGTTAGCTGTTGTGAGAAAAGATGAAAGATTTTTTGTTCCAAGAACGTGCGAGGCAGATCCGGGAAGAGGCACAGCAAAATTTGTGTCTTTGTCTAAGCGGAAACGGTGGACAAGATTATTGAGTTGTCCCGTTACAGCAGCCAGATTATTGATTGTGGCAGCCACTCGTTCCGTTTCTTGAGCAGATTGGGATGCAGTTGTGGCAATGTTTTCCACGCTACTGAGAATATGCAAACTTGTTGCCGACTGTTCTTCGGTAGAGGAAGCAATTTGGCTTATTCGGTCAAGAACGGATTGCGAACTTTCAATAATTTCCCGTAGAGCAACTCCAGCCGAATCAGCAAGAGAAATACCTTCTTTTACGCGGTTACTGCTCGCGTACATGAGAGACGTGGCTCCTTCGATGTCTTTCAGTATTTGATCGAGCATTGAGCCGATTTGCTTCGTTGCGTTGGATGTTTGTTCAGCTAAATGAGCAATTTCATCAGCAACGACGGCAAAACCACGACCTTGCTCACCGGCGCGGGCAGCTTCGATTGCCGCATTTAAGGCGAGAAGATTCGTCCGTTTAGCAATATTTTCAATCGTCTGAATAATTTTCCCGATGTCTTTGCTGGATGTTCCTAAATGCTCAATATTGACCGCGGAATTTTTCACTACGTCCGCGAGTGAACGAATATTTTCTACTGCCTGCGCGACGACAAAACCACCTTCAGCAGCAATTTTGCTGTTATCGGCGGCAAATTTCGTGGTTTCGCTGGCATTTCTGGCACTATGCGTAATAGCTTTATTCATTTCTTCAAGGGCAGTGTTCACTTCATCGGATTGTACCCATTGTTTTTGCGCCCAAAAAACGAGCGCATCTTTCGACTCGTTAATTTGTCCGGCAATTAATCGCGTAACATTTACCGCATCAATAATTTCCGTCATCATTGTTCGTATATTCCCGACGACATCGTTAAAACCGGCAAAAAGTCGTCCGATTTCATCCGAACCACCTTGTTCCAAAGCAACCGTTAAATCGCCGGCAGCGAGAGCCTGCATTTCGCGCAGAATTGTCGAAACACTCGTACCCAAATAGGTACTTTGTGCTTCAAGTTTTTGTAATGTTGAATTGAGGTCGTTTTGCTGCTGAAGAAGATTATTTTGCTGCGCAGTAATTTTTGTGTTCGATTCGCGCAACGTTGTAGCCATAGAATTAAAGGCTCTTGCAAGTGAGCCAATTTCGTCGTTTGTACGTACTTCTACGGTGTGAAGTTGACCGTGAGCAAGAGTCTCTGTTGCTTTTTCTAACGCTTTTACCGGTTGAACAAGACTCCGCGCCAGAAAGAATGCCGTTGGCAAACCTGTCACAAAAGCCAGTACAATCACAATATACATCAAACGCTCTGCAGTCTTTGCATCGTTATTCTTTGTAGCAGACAGCACTTCGACAGTTGTTAGCGCACTTGCTTCGGCATCATCGAGTTTTGCAGACAATTCGTCCAATCGTTTAAAAACAGAGGATAATTCACCAAAGGTATTGCGGTAATTCGCTATTAGTGTTGCCGCCTCCGCCTTCATTTCCGGTGCTAATGCCGAAACAGTAATACTATTTTCTAGGACAGCAATATCATTCGTAAATTCTTTGATATGCTTGTCTAATTTCCGCATGATAAAATTTTTCTCATCGCGACGAGCCTGCATGAGCAATAAATTCAATTCCGGCGATTGAATTCGCGTAAAAATATTTTCTAAATCATGCGCACTTTTGCGAAATCTCCCTTCAATCCCGCCATTTTCTGTTAGCCCTCGTTCAGACATCGTTTTTGAGAACGCATCCCATAATTCTTCATGATTTTTGAGTAATGTGGTTAATTCTGCAATTCCATGTTGTTGTACAGGAATTTCTGCCAGAGCTGAGGCAGCAGTTTTTGTCAAAAAACTATTACGTTGGAGATATTCTTCTTTGCGCGTCGTTGTAAAATCAATACGATTTGCACGAAGATTCAAAATTGCATTTTCAATAGTCTGGATTGCGTCGCGTTCATCCATAATTCGTGCTTGGCGATAGGCAAAAACAGCGACAACTGCCGTAAACGCAGCCATTATACCCGCCAAACCTAAAATTTTTGCAAATAGCGAGATAGAACGTATTTTTTCGAGCATATCTACCGAAGAAAGTTGTTCAAAGAAAATTATCCTGTGCAGTTCAACCTCGATCAATTCCTCTGAATACAGATGTTCAGAACTTTACTTGCACATTGAAGATACAAGATACAAAACCTTCATGTTTTTGCGCATTATTTCGCCATGGTTCATGAAGTTTTTTGGTGAATACAAGAAAGATGCTAACTTGCTGCGACAATCATACACGATTTTTTCTGTCATGTTCTTGTGTAACTTTTTTCGCGTCACAATATGTACAAACTTGAAATTTCTACCAATGAACACGCGGGAATAGGCATTGTAAGCCTGCTGGGCGAAATTGATGCACAAACCGCACCGATACTTGAATTGGAACTTATGCCGATTCTCAGGCGTTACAACAGACTTATTTTAGATTTGACCGCCGTACAATCCGTTTCGAGTGTAGGTTTGCGAAAGATATTGATGATTTATCGTTATATCAAGTTCCACAACGGACAAATTCTCCTTGCCGGAATGAGTGAATCACTACGAAATATTATGTGGGCTGCCGGCTTTTTGAATTATTTTATCGTTGCCGAATCACTGGAAATGGGTCTTGCTGCTTTTGAATAGCGCATCGCTGTTTAACAAACATTGGTACTCATGACATCAGCAAGACAAGTATTGTATATCAACTGTGAGAACATTTACTTTTTCTACGAAACAACGTATGCTCACGAATTCTCCGGCACAGACAAACGCTTTCGTCCCAGACATCTTTCTTCCCGAGCGCACTCCACGCATTCTCATCGTTGATGATATTTTAGAAAACTTGCAAGTTTTGCGCGGGCGGCTGCGATTGAAAGGATATGAATTGCGCGAAGCATCAAGTGGGAAAGAGGCACTCGAATATTTAGAACAAACAAGTGAATATCTCGACGCTCTACCGGATTTGATTTTGCTGGATGTACAAATGCCGGAAATGGACGGTTTTGAGGTATGTAGAAAAATCAAAGAAAATATGCGCCTCCGGGAAATTCCGATTATTTTTATTACGGCGCGAGGTGAAATGGATGATATTGTTCAGGGTTTTACTTTGGGTGCTGTTGATTATGTCGTCAAACCTTTTCATGCCTCGGAACTACTCACGCGGGTAAAGACACACCTCGACTTAAAGTTTTCCCGCGACGCACTTCACCGCAACAATGCACTATTGGAGAAACTTAATCGAGAGAAAAGCGAATTTATGAGTATGGCTGCACACGACCTTAAAAATCCTCTTGCAACCATCCGTTGGCTCACCGATCTTTTGAAATCCGGAACATTACCTCAAGATAAAGCATCGGACACGCTCGATAATATTACCTTAGCAGCCGATAGAATGTTTCGCTTAGTGAAAAATCTTTTGGACGTTAATGCTATTGAAGAAGCCTCCCTTATGCAACACCAAGGCGCAGAGGCAAGCCTTCATCTTCCACCTGAAGTTGTCAATGTAGTTTTTATTGCTGCCGAAGTGCTTGGTAATTACACCGAACAAGCAGAAAAAAAAGGCATAGCCACATCATTCTCAAACTCTGCCCCCAATGCTCATATTTCCATCAATCCTGAAATTCTCTCTCAAATCCTTGACAACCTCGTTTCTAATGCCGTTAAATACACGGCTCACGGCGGTTCAATCCACCTGATAACACAAGGAAACGACGAAGTTGTTGAAATTGTCGTGGAAGACACAGGAATTGGCATTTCAGAAAACGAAGTGCCAACACTCTTTACAAAATTCGGCACGACATCTTCGCGCCCGACTGCCGGAGAAGATTCTACCGGATTGGGTTTATTTATTGTACGAAAATTAACCGAAGCAGCCGGCGGAAATATTCGCTATGAACCGTCGTCACCAAACGGCTCACGATTTATTGCCTCTTTTCCCACCGTCAAACGGAATGAATCCCTTCCTCTTCAGGAAACCGCAAAAATTCACCAAGGAAATACAAAAAGTATGGAGGAAGAATGAACGTCACCGTTGAGTCTTCTTCGTCCGGCGCATCAAACATGAATGTATTTTCACGATTTACAACGAAATTGACCGTTGTAATTTTGCTTGCTGCTCTTATACCTGCTGCGGTTGTAGGATATGTGAGTGTCCGCGTTGCACTCCAAAGCCAAAGAACATCAGCTCAAGAATATTATGTTGCCGGCGCAGAACGTGTCCAAGAACGACTTTTACACCGTGTCGAAAGTGCTTCAAGCCTTGTGCTGAGTTCTGCCTCACTTTTGGCAAACCGAACTATTCCTGAAGACGCAGCCATTCAGACCGTACGGTCGTTGCTTGCTTTTGCCGAAGAAACAGAAGCATTGGGAATTTATGACATCAATGGCAAAGTTGTTGAAATTCTTGCTAAAACTTCTCAACATTCGCTTCCCGAACAACTTTCTCCACAACTTCTGCAATATGTTCGGACAAATAGTACAAAACAGAATCTGATTCTTTGCCCGCCTCAACAGTTATCAGGCTCTTCAGTATCCGCTATTCCGCTTTGTGCTGTTTGGCGTAGGCAATCTGAAACCACGAAAAGTATATCATCTCCGGCATTGACGCAAGATTCATCCGCAGTTATCGGATATGTTCTTGTTGCACTTGAAAACGAGTATCTATGCAATCTTGTCGCCACAATGTCCGGCACGATGTTCGGGGGAATACAAAATAGAGTATATTTAACAGATACGCTTCTTCGTGTTATCGCTTACGCTGACCGCTTATCAGCACACAATCAACCCTCGATGCGCGGAAAAGGAATTTTTTCTGCCGGCACTACGCAAAACGGCTTACAACAATATATCGGCGCTGTACAAGAATTCAGTACGCCTTCAGGCGAACCCATGCTTGGTGTGGCGCTGTTCGTTCCACTTTTGCATACGATTATCGTTGTGGAAGAGCCACAATCACTTGCCTACAAAAGTTTGACCACAATACGAAACAATACAATTTTTTGGATTAGCCTGAGTGTTGGATTGGCTGCAATTGCCTGTGTGATTTTAGCACGGCAATTTTCAAAGCCTGTCAAAGTTTTAGCAGAAACAGCACAAAAAATTGGGAGGCAAGACTTTTCTGTGCAGTTGCCGGAAACACGGCGCGACGAATTTGGTGTTTTATATCACACGTTGAATAATGTATCGAACGCACTAGAAAAATATCGGCGGCTCAATATCGCAGAGATTATTGCTGAACGTAATAAACTTGAAACGGTTGTCAGACAATCGCACGACGGAACAATTCTTTTCGACACGCACGGTACAATTCTTATTGCCAACAGCGTAATTCGACAAGCCTTTCGCATTGAAAAAACTATTGAGCATATTCCTCTTGCAGAAATCGCTCAACAGCACCCATCTTTAGCGCTAATACCGGATGTAGTAGCGGGACTTTCTCAGAGCTCTGATGTTATGCGCCCGGTAGAAATCATTCTTTCGCCTCATAATGAAATGAAAGAGCGTATTTTTCGTGGCTCATTGGTCAAAATTTTTGCGGAGGACTATCTTGTGTCAGAAGATTTTTCCCTCGAACCTCCTCAAGAAAATGACAAAACACCGATTGCATATTTACTTGTCTTGCGCGATGTCTCTCGTGAAGTAGAAACAGATAAACTCAAAACAGAACTTGTTTCGGTTGTTGCCCATGAACTTCGCTCGCCTCTCAATAGTATTTTTGGATTAGCAGAACTTATCGGTGAAGGAATTTTGGAACAAAATGAAGTGATTGAATACGGGCAAACAATCGCCAAACAAAGTAAAAAACTTGCCGATATTATCAATAAATTTCTCGACCTCAGCAGACTGGAATCCGGCAAAATTGACATTCGTCGAGTCCCTGTGAACATTGAACACATAGTGCGTTCAGCTTTAACAACGAATGCGCCACTTGCAGCAAAAAAATCTATGCGTGTCGAACTTCAGAGCGAAGACTCGACAGCATTAGTTCAAGGTGATCCCGATTTACTTGGGCAGGTCATTGTTAATTTGTTAAGTAATGCCGTAAAATACTCAGCAGCAGAGAAATCTATTCAGATTGAAATTTGTAACGAACCGTCGTCTATTCGTGTTTCTGTCAAAGATGAAGGTTACGGAATTTCCGACACGTCTCAAGAGCGACTTTTCAGTAAGTTTTTCCGAGCTAGTGACGACCAGCGCGTAAAAAATGAGTCCGGGACAGGTTTAGGACTTGCTTTCGTTAAACAAATTATTGAACAACACGGCGGAGAAGTTGGCGTAACAAGTCGTTTACATGAAGGCTCGACCTTCTGGTTTCGTTTGCCAATTTCTGAATAAACAAAGAACGTTCTCAACCAACAACACACAAAAAGAAATTATGAGAACAGAACCGATAATCCATTGGAACATTCAGCATATTTTTTTTCGCTATTTCAGGTTAGTGCTGGTTGTTGCCTTATCAATCTTATGGTTGCTTCCACCAATTCTACATTCTGAAGAGCAATATAACCTCAGCCCGGGCAAAAAAATTATCATCTCCGATGCGACATTCAAAAAGGGCAGTGCGGTGATTGAAGAATCTCAACGACCTGCGTTTGCACGGCTCGCTGAATTTTTGCGCAAACGCGAACGACTCAATATCGAAATTGGCGGACATGCAGATAATACCGGAACGGAAATACAAAATGCGCAGTTGTCCTTGAACCGTGCCGAGGCAGTTCGAGAATACTTAGTGTTGAGCGGTATTTCGCCAACCAGAATCCGCACACGCGGCTACGGCGCTCAATTTCCCATCGCCACAAACGAAACAGAAGAAGGGAGAACACAAAACAGGCGCGTAGAAATTATTGGTTTGAGTGCTTTTTCAGGGAAACTTCTGTCGGGAACAAACGGTAAAGCTCTTCCACCCGAAGCACGAATCACCATGCTGAAACCAAGCGTACGAGTTATGCCGGCTTGGGAAAGCGAATGGCAAGAAGCAAGCATCAATGAGGAATTATATGAAGCCTTCAAAGTTTCGACCGACGAAGGTGCAAAAGCAGATATTACCTTTCGCAACAAGAGTGTTTTGCACGTCAGCGATAATGCGATGCTGATGATTTACGGATTTGCAGCCACTCCCCAAGCGCATAGTCGTGCATTGGTGAATACTGAGATAGGTTCAGAAAACAGCACAGCAAAAAACATTGAACTTATGAAAGGAAATCTTACGCTGCGACTCAAAGAAATGCGTGGTTCAGACACGTTTTCGGTCAAAACAAAAGTATCAGAATTGGGCTTTAATACTTCTTCCAATAATTCTTCAGCAAAAGTACGGGTTGATGACCGTGAACGCTCCATTATTTCGGTCTTAGAAGGTAGAGCAAACATCAAAGTGACGGCAAATGACCCACGAACAGGACAAACGCTTGATGTTGGGGAAGATTTTGGTATTATCATCGGGGATTCATCCCAATCTGCTCAAAAGACCCTTCGCTTACCCCCAATGCCGGAACTGCTTGAACCGACAGAGCGTATTAAACCGAGCGAAACAGGGGTAATTGCTTTTCGCTGGGAAAACGGTGGATATGCGGCAAGGCTGGAAATTGCCTCCAATGCCGAGTTTACAGAATTAGTTTACAATCAGATTCGCCCGAAACAAGAAGCCTATGTGAATCTCCCCGAAGGCACATATTTTATTCGTTTAACAAGTATTGATACAATTGGTTTTGAGAGCCGCAGCCGTTATCGAGGTTTGGTCATTTCTTCTGATATATTACAACGGCAGAAGGGGGAATTTCAGTTTCGATTTGTCGAGTTTGGATTTTTTGTAGTAGCAGGGGGCTGCTTTTGGGCTGGTTTACTGTTGAGAAATAAACTCTTACAACAAATTGCGCTTGTGCTTGTTGTAATATCTGTGGTACTCCTGCTGATATTCTAAAAAAGTCACAAAAAAAACTCTCAATACCACGTTGATATTGAGAGTTTACTGAAAATAACGTTGATTCTTTCGCTTAACTCAGCGGAGCAAGTATTTTTGCCTTTGAGGTGGGCTTCATGAGTGCAGCACGAACCCATTTACCTTTTTCATGTGCCATATTGCGCACGGCAAGTCGTTCTTTATTACAGGGACCGTCGCCATTAACGACTCGTATAAATTCTGACCAGTCGGGCTCGGTATATTCCCATTTTCCGGTTTCGGAATTTTTCCTAAGTGCCGGATCGGGAATTGTCAAACCAAGTTCCCAAATTTTCGGAACGTACATATTCAAGAATTGCTGACGCATATCGTCATTACTAGCGAGTTTAACTTTCCATTTCATCAATTTTTCGGTGTGGACCGATACTTTATCGGGCGGACCAAAAAAGTGCATAACCGGTGTCCACCAGCGGTTCAGCGCTTCTTGAAGCATTTGGCGCTGTTTTGGCGTTCCGGTGGCAAGCGTAACAGCATTCTCATATCCGTATTTCAAGTGAAACGATTCCTCTTGACAAATCCGCTCCAGCGCACGGCAATAAGGACCGTAGCTGCCTTTGGAATTTGTTACTTGATTGATAATCGCTCCGGCATCAATGAGCCATGCAATGACAGCAGAATCAGCCCATGTCGGAGCAGGGTAATTAAATACATTAGAGTATTTCGATTTACCTGAAATCAAATCATTCAACATTTGATCCCGTGATTTTCCTAAAGTTTCTGCGGCATTATACAGCAACTGCGCGTGTCCGACTTCGTCTTGCACTTTTGCCAGTAGAGCTAATTTCCGCTTAAATCCGGGGGCGCGGGTAATCCATGTACCTTCCGGCAATGCACCGATAATTTCGGAATGGGCGTGCTGCTCAATCATCCGAATAAGCTGACGGCGGTATTCATGTGGCATCCAATCATGCGGCTCAATTTTATCACCGCGCTCGATTTTTGCTTCAAATTCAGCGAGCTTTACCGGATCATCCTGTATTGTTTCAGCGTTCTGCGGCGTATCACCGATATATGCGTTACCGTACATAATGCTATTAAGTAAGTATATGAAGAATTGTGTTTGTTCTTTGAACACAAAAATACGGAAAATAGTTCATTTTGCGTTGAAATTTTCGCTTGGAGCGAAGTAATGTTATCTGAGTCTTTACTTGAGCGTTCTAGTCGTGTTTTTAACATAACGCAATCGGTAATAACCAAGCGGAGTGAGCATAGTCGGATTAGCAACAGCATCTTTGTACAAATTCACAAACTGCACTTTAACGTAATTCCCAGTACGAGTCTTAAGAATCAAGGTTTTTTGCGGATTTGGGATAATTGTTCGCTGAGCAGAGTTGTAATTAAACATTCCTCTACCAAATAAATCAATCGAAACAATTCTTCGCGATGAAGCGGTATCTTCAGTACGCATCTGTACATCCAGCGGAGCAGTCGTTACGAGGTCAAATGTTGAATCAACAACAATGCCGATTGTTTTTCCATTGCTATTGACATTGCCGGAATTCAACAAAACATCTACAGCACGAGAATTGGCGCTAAGAAAAGGAAGTTGAATATCCCACTCATCTGTATTTGCACGGCTTGCCGGAATTAACGTATCGCGGTCAAAAGAGAAATATAACACACTGAGGGAATCAGGGCGCAAATTAGAAACGATGCGCGGTGTCAGTGTCGTACCTGTTCCACCTGTTGGGTCAGGTGTTGTGCAAGCAACACAAAAGCATAGGCAAAATGAAAGCAATACAGCGAATCTCAACATGATTGATGTCTTTGAAAGTTGATAAACAAAGGATTGATGTAAAAACACAGACAATCTACAAGAAGTTCCCCTAAACACAAAAGAAAAACTTGCATGGCAAAAAATTTCACGAATGTGTACTTCACTAAAGTGTAATTGTCCTGTATTCATGGATTGGGGAGTTTTTGTGGGGCACAACACTAAAAGCCGGTAGACACTACAAGATTTTTTAGCGCAGCATTCTTAATCTTCAAGATGTGTTTTCAACAAAAATTCCGCATCGCCGGAGCGAAGAACATAAGCACCGTCCGGAAGTTCTTGGAAGCAAGCGGCTATTGCGAAATAGGCGTTACGAGTAAATCGGGCTTCAAATGTATGACCATTTCGCTCAAGAACTGAAACATACAGAATATTGTGCATATTTTGCCGAAGTCGCAGTTCACTGGTAAGTGGAAGGAGAGTTTCGTCATTAAGAAGAAGTGTAATCGTTCCCGAATCATCGCGTTGAATATCTTTCACCGCAAATGGCACATCTTCAACCCAAACAGGTACTTTTTCTACCGGAGTAATGAGTGCAAATCCGGTTGTAGTTTTTTGCAGGACACTATAAAAAAGACGCACTAGTCCCAAGCGTTCTAAAGGTTGGTCATAGTAATACCAAACGCCGTCGGTATCAATTTTAAGCGCTATTTCACCGGGAACATTCACCGATACATAAAAATGCCACTGATTAAGCTAAACTGAATTTAGACAGAGGCTGATACAAAATTAGGATTAATTACTTTATCAAGCAGTACATTCCTATTTTGGCGCAGCAACATTTCCGTGGTTTTGTTTTTAGGTAGGCTTTCCACATCTGTACTAAACTCGCGGACAAAATCCGGTAACATCAGAAAGGCTTCCTGCATAATTTTCTGCTGTTGTTCTTGACCTAAACGACTGAAAAACAGGTCATACTCTTCAGGTGTGTTGATTACGGTAACAATTTCCAATACATCCCCGTCCGCGGATGCAAATGGCAATGTAATTTCTGATTTCCGATTAATACAGAATTTAATCGCATCAATCTTTCGCTGAAAACGGTGATAGCGCACCGTTACAAAAAGGTCTGAAAGCTCGTTAATCTCATGCACTGCTTTTTTGATAACTTTTTCATTGAGTCTTGCAAATGCGGGATATTCTTCCGGATCAACCCCCATCAACTCGCGAAATTCATTGACAGCAATCTGTGGCGTTTCGCCATAAGAACGTTCAAAATCAAAATAATCTAAACAAAGTTCGTAGAGAGCCAGTGCGTGTTTAGATTGAAATTTATTTTGTAAGGAAAGACTTATTCTTGCATACATGCGAGGATTACGAAGCCGCTCGCGTAAAAACGGGCTAAAAGCATATGTTAGAACGCCCTGCTTAATCACTGCACCAGCTAGCAATGGAAACACACCCCATTCGCTTTTATCCTTTCGCAAAATGTTCCATCGTACTGCCGTTGTTGAAAGTTTCTCAAGGGCTTCTTTTAAGTATGCATCATCATTGCTACGATAATCCAGCATTTCCACGAGGTCTCGGACGCGAATTTGAAAACGGTCACTATTAGCTAATTCATCATAAGCACGAGCAAGAAGAATATTCCATGCTCGTCGCTGTAAAAGAGAAATACTGTTTGTAATTTGTACAGCAGAACTATGCTTAATGACTTCCTTCTTCCGCTTGGAAAGGCGAATAGGAGCGCTTGATAGAATAGGTGTAACGGCTTCCATAATTCTTCACTGATGACAAGAAATTCGTAGAACTTAATATTTACTTGGCAAGTATTGGCGATAGAGAAGTAATTTTATTCCTTCAATATTTGTGCCTTGAATAAGGGATACAAATATTTTTTGCCGAAAAAATTTTATGTGGAAAACTACACAATCAATCATCCTCAGGCAAGTAAAAGCAACTCAAAGATGCAGTTTCTTTCCTATAAATGGGGATTTTTTGTTGATTTCTCTTTCTTACTATCCTGAATACGGGGATAGTTTGTTCATTGATAACAAATTCTCCAGACAGTAAAAAAGAGAATAAATTTCCTGTATTTGGGGATAGATAAGTTCAAAAGGACTTTCTTAAACTCGTTATAGTGTAAAGATAACATACGTTTACCTTCTCTTAAGACAGCAATTCTACTACTGATTTTGTTAATCGCAGATTCTTTTTCAGGAACTGGTCATTGGACACCAAATGTGACTGCAAATTTTCAGCACCAGTATTCCCGTATTTGTGGATATTTCATTCCAAGGTTCTGTCCAGGATAATATTCATCAACTATCAGTACGAGAAAGTTGAACTCTGCGCTGAGTATCTGAGCAGGCTATAAAATACTGGCTTCCACAGTGCAAGCAAACGCAACAGGTATTATACAATGTTAATGTCTAAGCATCCGAACGATAATAATTTGAACTTCTAACAATCGTGCAAATAATTATAAGATAACCTCACAGCAAACCTTAGGTGTTTGGCTTTTTTGTAATCATAGCTACAAAATCATCATTCAATCAAAGAATTGAGTGATGCCAAACTCCTGAAAATAGGGATACGCGTCAAAAATCTTTCCCGAAAATGGGGATATCTCAATTGATTAATTCCTATACTCCTGTAAACGTGGATTTTTCAAAATCTTTATGGTTCCTGTAAACGGGGATATATTGTTGTTTTCCACATTTTTCATCAAAAAGTCTCAAAAAAAGACAATAATACATGAATTGTTCGACAGAAATCCCCGTTTGTAGGATATCAATAAGGATGGCTTACCCCTATAAACGGGGAGATTTTATCCTGAAAACATAGATGTTCGACCCTGAATATGGAGATCATTTCTCCTATAAATGGGGATATTTTATCCTGTAAATGGGGAACAAAATTCAAATAAACCCTTTTATAACATTACCTTCCACCCCCTTAAAACTATAAAAACACCCAAAACATATAAAACTCTTAAAATTAAAACTTTTCATGTATTGAAATTTCACTATCATTGAAAATCCCGCTATATTTGTAGAAATCTTTTGTGTTGTGTTACATTCAACTTCTCATTTCGCATATTATTATCATGAACCTTCGCCTAACCATTTCTGTTTTTCTTCTCAGTCCTTTATTACTAGCTTTTTCGTGTAATAAGCAATCTAACACCGACAACACAAAAACAACGTCTGTACAATTTCCCCAACAAACAATTGGACAAAATTCTCCAAGCGTTACATCCGCGACCATCAAAAAAAGTGAATCAGGTACAGGATTAGAAAAATATGCAACCAAAGAAGCCAAGGAATCCGTTGCTTTTAACGTTAGCTCAGATAAACTTGAAGCAATTATCAATGATGCAAAAATTCAATTATCTTTTGGAGTTCCTAAAGAATATCAAATACGCCCCTACAATACACTTCCACAAAATGATATAGCTCGAAAATTTACTGAATTTACAAACTCTGAGATAAGTTCATTACCTCTTTACTCATTTAGTAATGGTGTAAATAGTATGGTAGTGTCGCAAATTCAAACAAAAAAAGGTATGAGTTTACAAGAATTCATCAATAATTACGAATTACTTAATCGAGGGAAATTTGTTCCGGCAACACTATCATTAGCTTCGTTTAAAAACAAAGACATCCCTATGACACAATTCACTATTCAAGAAAATGAAAGCGGCTTAATCAGAATTATTATGCCCAGTTTAACAAGTAATAAATTTTTTCAGTTTGATTATACCATCCGAAGAACAAGTTTTCAATCGGACATGGAACGAATTGAACCTTCTGTTGGTTCAATTATGCGTATTGGGACAACAGCGAATCCATAAGGAATACACTATCAAAACAGAATTCCTTCATTTTTTTTAACACTATGGCAACTATACAATCTCTCGATCCACGTATCACAAGAGCATTACTACCGGAAGAACAACACACAGTACTACTTGATTCAAATGAGCTTTTTGAGACCTTCGAGGTTTTTCATCAAGCAAAAACGGGGGGAAGACATACACACGTAGGCTCAGTTCATGCACCAAACGCAGAAATGGCATATCTTTTTGCGAAAGAACAGTTTGGTCGAAGAATGACGACAACAAGCCTCTGGGTTGTCAAAACGAGTGATATTTTTACAACTTCAAATGATGCGGAGTTGTACGAAACAGCAGTAAGCAATGATAAAGAATATCGAAATGCCAATATTTGGAAAGTCCGAGAGAAAATTGATCGCTTTAAAAAAGAGCAAACCGAACGCTAACGCCAAATATTTCACATGATATACTCTAACAAAACAATTATTATTTTGATAATAATAGGCTTCATTAGTCTTCAAGGTTGTCAGCAGGAAAGAAAAGCACAATCTAAGATACAGACAATGACATTTACAATCAATACCGATTTATTGGGAGATTCACTATTTCTGGAGGATATCGGTTTATCTTTACGGGCTCCTAAAAATTGGTTAAGGCTTCCGGATAGTCTTCAAACTATTATTGAATCTCGTTTATCAGCACTGACAAAAAAAGAAACAAACGATTCTCTTCAAAAAGTTCATTTACTAAGTATTTATTCGTTATCAAATAACGAAGCAAACATGATACTATCACGTATCGAATTCCCCCAACAAGACTCAAGCGATACATTACGTATACAACGGTTCAAAAAAAATATCAAAGAGCAAGTTAAAACTGGAGAAGTCGGAATCGCAGATTTTATTGCGAATGGTATTCCAATGACGCAATGCCTTATTCGTACTCCCCAAACAACAACATTCAAATTGTTATACAAAGCTAAAAATAGCTTTATACAGTGTGATTACATTATCGCAACAAATGTATTCCAACGCGAAATCAGGGCTGTTGAATCTTCTATCGGTTCAACACAATTACATTAAATTTTTATTTATACCACACACTTTTTGATAACACTATGATAAAACGAAGTCTGATGCGCTCCGGTGCAATTCTCGCGTTTTGCTGCATTGCGGCATTAACATCAAGTTGCTTTACACAATCCTTTTTAGTTGGTGGTGGAGCAAAAGGTACACAAGAAGAAACCGCTCAAAACTGGTTTTTGGTATATGGACTAGCAAATATCAGTAACACGAATATCTCGGCAATGGCAAGAGGTGCTTCAGGTTATACTGTTACTATTCAGCGTACTTTTATTGATGGCTTGATCTACAATATCCTTGGCGGTCTTGCCGGACCTGAAACAATCGTCGTTCGTCGATAAAATCATATCCATATTTTACCATTTATTCCTACATTATTTATGATGTTTCAACAAATCAAACGTGCAATAAGCGCACTTGTGCTGATAACAACATTTACACTAGTTCTGAGCAGTTGCTATTCACAAAAAATTGTTGTTGGAAATGGCGCTCCATCACGTTCAGGAACAGAGGCAGTTCAAAATGAAGAATCAACAAAGGCATGGTTTTTCTTGTTTGGTCTTATTCCAGCAACTCCACCCATTGACCTAGATAAAATGGCAAAAGGTGCCTCAAATTATACTGCCGTTTATGAGGAGAATGTACTTGACAGAATTATCGGAGCGGTAACTATTGGTATTGTCTGGCCCCGCACGGTAACAGTAAAACGATAATTGCACTTCAACAGCCCTGATTTTGTTGATAATGCAATTATTCTATGTTAATAAACCTCGAATATCATTAGACTCAAGTTTCTTTTTCTATTTTAAATTTCGATAACCATGACAAATAAAGCCGAAGCACTAAAAGACCTTCTCTTCAAAATGGCGGATGATTGTTTAATTCTTGGTCATCGCAATTCAGAATGGGTTGGTATAGGACCGGTCTTAGAAGAAGACATTGCTTTTGCCTCGATTGCACAAGACAAAATCGGTCATGCCTTGGCACTTTATTCAATATTACATGAGCATCTCGGTGAAGCAAATCCTGATGTATTAGGTTTTATGCGTCACGAAAGTCAATTCAAATGTTGTCATTTTGTTGAAATTCCTACTCAAGAGTATGATTTTGCTCTTATTCGACACTTTCTTTTTGATACTGCTGACCGTTTACGTTTTGAGATGCTGACAGAATCGTCATTTGAACCGCTTGCTCAGTTATCGCGCAAAATCAAAGGAGAAATCACTTATCACACGATGCACGCTCATGCCTTTGTGCGACAACTATCGCAGGGAAGCGAAGAAGCACGTTTACGAATGCAAAGTGCATTAAATACTGCGTATCCACTGGCGTTAGGTATTTTTGAGCCCTCAAAATACGAACAGGAACTTATCGATGCAGGAATATTTCTTGGCGAAGACACTTTGCGTGAGAAATGGTCTTCAAGCATACAAACTATTCTTTTGCAAGCAAATTTAGTTATTCCTGACACTATACAACCAGTTTTTGGAGGACGAAACGGAACACATACTGAATTTTTGGGAGAGCTGTTACGGGAAATGTCAGAAGTATTTGTTGAAGACCCAAGTGCGGAGTGGTAATGATGGCAGAATTGGAAAAAAGAATCTGGAAGGCTTTAGAAGAAGTCTATGATCCTGAAATACCAAAACTTTCTTTGGTAGATTTAGGCGTTGTAACTGATGTAAGTATCAGTGATGAACAAAATATTTCTGTTACAATTACACCAACGTTTGCAGGATGTCCGGCTATTCATTATATGCAAGAGTCTATTAAGGAAGTAGTAGCACTACAGTGTAATGTTTCAACGGTGGAAGTTCATGTATCATTCGAGCATCCATGGAACTCCAATAAAATTACCGATAAGGGAAGAACAATTTTACAGCAGTCAGGCTTTGCGCCGCCTCCAAAGCATAATGGTTATATTGAACTAACAGTCTTAGAGAATGTGCCGTGCCCTTTTTGTGGAAGCAAAAATACAAACTTACAAACTCCTTTTGGACCAACACTATGTCGGTCTATTCATTATTGCAATTCTTGTTTACAGGCATTTGAACAATTTAAGCCCTTAGCATAATGACATTTACAGATTTTATCTTTGTGATTCATACATTTATTACTAAACTTTCATGAGCTGAGACTTGAAATACATTTCTCAAAGCGAAATTAAAACGATAATACAATTGTGAAGTTTCACCATTAACGTACTTTTTTTTGCAATCAAAAAAAAAGTTCGTAACTTAAAAGTCATTCAGGTTTTTATAGGCTTTGATTTGAAATGTAAACATCATCAGTGCCTTGTTCCTGTAAGCAATGTCATTAACGTACTACGGTAAAATAATATTACATAAAGAGTAAAAAAGAGTAATCGGGTAAAAAATATAAAGTGTTAATAAATAGCTATCATTTTTTGGGAACTTAGTAAATTTTCATTCCTTTTGTAAATACTTTAGCAATTCCATCCTCATTTTCTTATATTGTTCTTAATATTGTTGAGTGCTTTTTTCACGCAATACAAATACGGTTAAGTTTTTGAAAAAACTAACCACATTTTTTTCATACTAATCATGGAGTTCTTTATGAACACTGTTGATACGCTCTTTAAGCAATCAGCATCATTCCTCCAATTGCAGGGCGCACGGTTACAGCGTTATGCAGCGTTGGCGGTTTTTGGTGTTGTTTTTGCCTTCGCAGGGGAAATCTTTGCGCAGGTTTCGGGTTCGGTGAAAGATGAAGCCGGCTATCCATTACGTGGTGTAACAATTCGTGTCAAAGGCGGAAATAAGGGTGCTGTTTCCGATAAAGACGGTAAGTATTCAATCGCAACTACCGACGCTGATAAAGTATTAACATTTAATCTCATCGGTTATGCAAAAAAAGAAGTAGAAATTGCTGGTAAATCAGTTATCGATGTAGTTTTGAATATAGATGTACAGCGTCTTGAAGATGTTGTGGTTGTTGGATATGGATCTGCAATCAAAAAAGACATCACTGGAAGTGTCATTAAAGTCAAAGCTGCAGAAATTGCTGACGTTCCTGTACCTTCATTCGATGTTGCTTTACAAGGTAAAGCTGCCGGTGTCAATGTTGTTCAGGGGTCAGGTAAACTTGGTCAAGGTATTCGTGTACAAGTGCGCGGTGCTGCATCAATTTCTGCCGGTCAAGAACCCCTATACGTCCTTGATGGTGTACCCCTTTCTGCTAACTTAGGCGGATTTGCAGGATCATTCACAAATGGACGTTCCGTCAATCCTCTTGCAGACATTAACCCTCAAGATATTGAATCTATTGACGTGTTAAAAGATGCTGCTTCTGCTGCAATTTACGGTTCTCGTGGTACCAACGGCGTTGTGCTTATCACAACCAAAAAAGGTAAAGCAGGCAAAACCAACATTAATCTTTCGGTTCAACGTGGTTTTAGCTCCCCGTCCAAATTTTTGCAATTTGCGAATACACGTCAAGCAATTGAATACTTCCAGCGTGCAGCTGGAGCAACCGACCGTATCGAGGGTATCGACCCAAGAGACCCCGATTCTTATACCAATAGCTTGTTGGCTTATTTTGAAGAACAAAGTTTAGGCTTGTATAAAGCATCCGACCCTAATAATTTTAATGGCGTTCCGGATACCGATTGGGGTCGCGCAGTTCTCCGCAACGATGCACCTTCAACACAAATTGATTTGAGTGTAAGCGGTGGAAACGACAAAACAGTATTCCTCCTTTCCGGTCAATATATGGATCAAGAAGGTATTGTTATCGGAAATAGCCTTAACCGTATGACTACTCGCTTGAACGTAGAGCATAAAATTTCTGATAATTTCAAAACCGGTTTTAATTTGAGTCTTGCCCGTACAAACAACAACCGTTTACCGGGTGATAATGCTTTTTCCAGTCCGCTTCAAGCTGTTGCACTTCCACCGCTTGTTCCATATTTAGACCCCACAACAAATTTGCCTGTTGGTACACCGCCAGGAAATGTCAACGTACCTGTTTACTATAATCCCATCATTGGTGTAGGCAATTCTTATCGCAAATATATTGTCTTGCGTAACCTTGGTAATCTCTTTGGAGAATGGGCAATAACGGAGGGGCTTTCATTGCGTGGACAATTTGGATTTGACCTTGCAACACAAGCAGAAGAGCAGTGGTTTGGATCAAAGACCGTCCGAAACAGTGGTTACCCGCTCGGTGGTGTTTCCAACTACAACGAAACGGTTGAAAACTTTTCCGGTAGTGCTGTTCTTAACTACACCAAAAAATTTGATGCATTGGACTTGAATGCTACCGTTGGCACGGAATATCAGCAATCAACCATTAAAACACAGAGCCTCACCGCACAGGACCTTCCTTCAGATGGTTTCCGTGTTGCAGCAGCAGCGGCAAAGCCGGTACTTGTTGATGCACGTGAAACATTCTTCTCATTCTTGGGATATTTTGCGCGTGCAAACTTCAAGTATAATGACAGATATCTCTTAACTGCGAATATTCGTTATGACGGCTCTTCGCGTTTCGGTACAAATAACCGCTTTGGATGGTTTCCTGCCGTTTCTGCAGGATGGATACTTTCCGAGGAAAGTTTCTTGAAAGATAATGAAGTGCTAAGTTTCTTGAAGATTCGCGCAAGTTATGGTTTGACCGGTAATGCGGAAATCGGAAACTTTGGCTCCCGCGCTCTTGTCGCAGGTGATGCTATTTATGGTAGTTTGAGTGGTTTAACACCTGGTACACGTCCGTTGCAAGTACCTAATCCCGGACTTACTTGGGAAAACACAGCACAAGCTGAAATTGGTCTTGATTACGGTTTCCTCAATAATCGTATTTCCGGTGAAATTAATGTGTACAACAAACTTTCAACTGATTTGTTGCTTACCGTTCAAATTCCCGGTACAACTGGTTTCCGTACACAGGTTCGCAACTTGGGTCGGATGCTTAATCGTGGTATTGAGTTTACCTTCAACAGCGACAACGTGAACGTAGAGAACTTCTCATGGAAAACAACTATTAACTTTGCTGCTAACCAAAACACGGTTGAAAATCTTGATGGTCAAGTATTACAGGGTGGTATTGGTAATTTGCCAAGCCGTGCAGTTGCAGGACAGCCTCTTGGTGTATTCTATACACGCGAATATGCAGGTGTTAATCCGGAAAATGGTAATGCAGAATGGTTTTTGAATACGACAAAACCTGATGGAACGCTTGACAAAACTCGTACATCAAATTATGCTGAAGCGCAAAATATCTATGCCGGTAGTCCAATTCCTGCATGGACAGCAGGTGTTATTAATACCTTTAACATCTATGGTTTTGATTTCAGCTTCCAGTTTAATGCAGTTATCGGTAATCGTATCAATTTCTACGGACCTGGTCAATACTCATTTGCTGGTGCACGTTTCGAGGACAACGTAACGGTAGATCAACTGAACACATGGAGCCCAACAAATAGAACTGCAACATTGCCTGAAACACGGTATTTGATTGAAAATGGTTCACAAGCATCTTCACGTTTCTTGTTGGATGGTTCATTTGTACGGTTGCGTACAGCAACACTCGGTTACAATTTTGGTCGCCAATTCTGGGAAGGCGCTGGCTTGCCAATTAATAACGTCCGTTTGTATGTTACCGGTCTTAACCTTTTGACATTTACCAATTATGGAGGTTGGGATCCGGAAGTAAATACAGACGATTTTACCGGCAATATTGGTCAAGGAATTGACTTCTATACTGCACCTCAACCGAGAACCATTATGTTTGGTTTGAATATCGGTTTCTAAACCAATGTTTTTCTTACAAAGATTATTACTACTATGAAAACATTCTTTCATAAATCACTTGTAGCCCTTGGAGCATTGGTGACAACAGTATTTATCAATGCTTGCGGGAATTTATTAAATGTTAATCCGGTCACACAGATTGACGCTGCTACCGACTTAAAAGATGCTTTGGCAGTTCGTGTTGCACTTACCGGTGCATATGATGGTTTGAGTAATCGCTATATGTGGGGTGGAGAACCGTGGTGTTATGCTGACCTCATGGGCGAAGAGGGCGATATTCGTTTTCGCGGTACATTCCAGTATATGGGCGATGTATGGCGCAGAACAATGAATTCTCAAAGTGCTGCTTCACTTGAAGTTTGGAATGCCGGTTACTCTACCATTAATCGTGTGAATCGTATTTTAGCTGTTGTTGATACATTACCTTCTGCAGAGAGAGGTGCTGCTCGAGGTGCTGCATTATTTATCCGTGGTGCATGCTATTTTGAAATGATCAAACTGTTTGGTAAAACTTGGGGTGATGGTGATAATAATGCCAACCCCGGTATACCGATTTTGCTTACATCATCTGCAGTTTTTCAGACCGGAACAATTACCGATGCTGACAAACCTCGTCGTAACTCCGTTGCTGAAGTTTATGCACGTATTGTAAGTGATTTGACAGAAGCAGAATCATTACTGCCGGCTAATAGCGAAGCAACACGCGCAAACAAAGCTACTGCTGCTGCTTTGCTTTCACGTGTATATTTGATGCAAGCAAACTACGCTGCTGCTCGTGATGCTGCTAATCGCGTCATTACGACTAATCGGTACTCGCTAGCTCCAGCATTTAATGAATGTTTCCGCGAATCGCTCCCTGGTTTTTCTGGAGAGACGATTTTCCGAGTCCCAATTTCGGAACAAGACGGTGTGAATCAACTCAATGTATATTATGCAGCAGCTCCCGGTGGTCGCCGTGATATGGAAATTCTTGCCGGACACTTGAACAAATATGAAACGGCAGATTTTCGCAGAACATTCTTCGTTACGGTTGGTCGTCGTTTATCTGCAAAATGGTCAGATCAGTTCGGTGATATTCCTTATTTCCGTATTGCTGAAATGTATCTTACCCGTGCGGAATGTAATGCTCGTTTGAATACAAGCGTCGGTGCAACACCGGCAGAAGATGTAAACCGTATTCGCCGTCGCGTTGGTCTTAGTGAACTTACTGGTGCTGCTGTAACGGTTGACGCAATTCTTCGTGAACGCAGAAATGAATTGGCATTTGAAGGACATTGGTTACATGATCGTCGTCGTACCCGAACAAATATTGTTTCTGGTGCAACCACTTATCAATTCAGCAGCAATACTCTTGTATTCCCAATACCTAATCGTGAAGTATTGGCAAATACAAACTTGACACAAAATCCGGGTTATACCGACTAGTTTTGTTGTGAGTCTATCAATAAAAAAGCCCGAAGTAGAACACTTCGGGCTTTTTTATTGATATTTTTCTTTGCGGAATACAACAAACAATCTATCCGAAATTTTTACATCTTTCACGGTTTGTCGATGAATGTCACAATTGAAAGAAATTTTTTTTCAATAATACATTTGAACAAAAAAACTTCATCACCGTACACATTTAGTTGAAGAAAGTTCTTTGAAAGTTCAAGAATCC